>BNJV01002615.1_pt1 | contig 220438 bp, 216 predicted proteins | sample 8540591 | NCBI WGS metagenome assembly BNJV01 (sample SAMD00202457, study PRJDB9452) | human saliva metagenome | host: Homo sapiens
GAACTTCCATACAAGAGTAAGGTGATTTTTCTCTTCGAAGAATTACAGTGAGCTACCTTCCTTGGTTCATTTTTAAATCAGCAGAGAAGCAAGGGCATGTTGGGATTGATTTGAAAACTTACCACCGCTATTTTTAATGCTGTTACCTGGTTGAATAAGGGTGGAGAGGACTTAACCAAATGAAAAAAAGATAAGACTTATTATTCCATACTTTGGAAAACTTCCAAAGTTTTTTTCCCATATTTTTTTGCTGACCGCCAAACGTAATCAAAAAGATTGATTTCTTAATTTATACGGATCAAAATGTTGACCAATTGGAAATTTTTGAACGCTGAGAATATTGAATTTAAGACTCTTTTCGTTTGATGATTTAAGAAAAAAAGTACAGTCTAAATTTGATTTTTGAAATTTCTCTCAAAACACCTTATAAATTATGTGACTATAAAGTTGCTTATGGGTTTATCTTTGAAGAGGAGTTGAAGGGATATGACTACTGGGGATTTTTGTGATACAGATGTCTTACTTGGTGATATTTATCAATTTCTGGAAGAACATAGCTTTTTTTGAGAATGACTATGCTCGATATGGTCTTTTTAGGTCATCTCCAAATATTTAAAAATTCACAAGAAGTTAATCATGTATTTATGTCTGGGCAAGGTTTAAACTATCGATTAGATTATCATAATGTCTTTACTAGTGAGCAAAAATTTTATTTTTTTGATGAGGCAGAAGGTATTCAAAAAAATTGTTTGAAAAAAATCTGGTTTTGAACAATTACAAGATAAGTTTTTTTGATGATATTGATATCAGCCATTTTTTTCATTTCGAGAATATGGAGAAGATGAGCCTAAACGTTATTATTCTTGGTCACAGAAACATGGCTTGAAATCGATTAATTTAATTGATGGTAAAATAGTTATCAAACATCCGCTATATACATATTTTTCAAAAAGGACAATTGAATGTCCTGAATTTGAACTTGTAGAATCATTTTATGTTATCCCGAATAAGTTGGTATTTGGAGAAGAACTTTCGATACAAGAAATCGAAGAAGTCACTAAAAAAATAAATTCTATTGGGAATATGTCAAGTCAACGTTTTTTTAAAAAAATTTAAAATGGAAAAATGGTCGTTAGAATTTATTCGCCATAAATTAAGGATGAGAGCTAATGAGTAATATAGATTTGAGCATTATCGTTCCGGTATATAATGTTGAGAATTATTTAAGAAGAGGTCTAGATTCAATACTGTCGCAATCGTCATTAATAAAATATGAGATTTTTGTTAATTGATGATGATTCAAGTGACAATAGTGGTGCGATTTGTGATGAGTACCAAAATAACTATTCGAATGTTTTTTTGTTACTCATATTGAGAATAACGGTGTAGCAGAAGCTAGGAATCTAGGTATCTCTTTATCAAGGGAAATTATTTATACTTTATGGATCCAGATGATTTTTTTATCTGATGATTTCTTTGAAAGGATATCTCCTCAAATTAATAAAAAAATGGGATGTTCTTTTGTTTTTGGCTACAATGAGATTAAAGAAAATAATAATGATATTTTTATCTTGTCGTTCTCATACTTATAGTCAAATTGGACTTCTAGATAAAGGTGAATTTAGAAGTTGTTTTTGTAGATTTATTTAAAACTGACATGATGTATAATGTTTGGTCAAGAGTATATAACAAATCGTTTATTTTTAAAATACGATATTAAATTTCCTAGTAGGCCAATAGGAGAGGATACATTATTTAATTTTTCAAGTTTATCGACATTTAAACACCATTCTATTTATTGATTCTACACTCTATAATTATATTGCTGGTAGAAGTGGTTCAGCATTAACCAGTTTTTCATCCTAGGAGAATTGAAATTCAATTAGATGAACTTCAAGAATTACATAAATTGCTTGAACAGTTCCAATTAGAAGATGCTACATTAATGCAGGAAATTAAGACCAAAATTATCATAAGTTCAGTTTTTTTCAAATTTCTAATTTAAAGTTGAAAAGACAAGAAAAAAATAGAATTACTACAGTCCATTATTTCAAATAAAGCTTTTTGAAAAATATTTTTTTCAGGGAATGGAGATCAAATCATTGGTCCCTATAATATGTTATTGAGACAGCGAAATATTTCTTCTTTTTCTTAGAAGGTTGAGTATTGATCTTCTCACCAAAAAAATTTCGGACAGTCATCTTTATTGAAAAAAATGAAAATGAATCCAATCTTACGTAAAATTGCTTTTTAAATAAATTAGCTATTCTTATAAACAGTAAAAAGGGTATTATGTTAAAAAAATTAAGTTTGAGAACCTTTTTGGTTATTTTTGGTCTTATCGGTAATTGTAGGGTACGATGTTATTATGACTTCGGTTCTTAATAAAAACTCTCCTCAATTACCAACTATTCTCTTGATTGGTGTTGCATTGGTGTTGTTACTAAGATTTTTTTATTTATTAAAAAAATTTTTAGTACATCATTCATTGTTTCAGGAATTCTTTTTAATCATAACAAGTTTATGTGTCTTTTTACAAACTGGTGCTACCAATTTTCTCCTCTACTCATTATTGATTTTACTACTTTATGATGTTGATGTAGATGTTATTTTAAAAACTTATGTGTTTATTGCTGGTTCAATTGTCATAGGTATATTCGTACTTTCAATAATTGGTTTTCTACCAAATTTACAATTTGCCCAAGTTAGATCTTCCGGATTAGTTATAAGAAATTCATTTGGCTTCATCTATCCTACAGATTTTGCCTCACACTGTTTTTATTTGTTTATTGCTTGGGGATATTTACTTAGAGAAAAGTATATTTGGCTTAGGGTGGCAGTTGGAGTAGCTTTATCAGCCTTTATTATCAAATTTTTGTGATGCTAGATTGAATTCTATGTCTATTTTTGGTAGCTGTAATTATCTTTTTTTAGTAATGTACTATACTAATGAAAAGAAATTTAAAGTTTATTACATACTACCCTATTCTGCGGCAATTTTTTTCATCATTGATGTTTTTATTTGTCTTCCCATTTTTTTCTTTTTTTCTTCCCCATTTTTTTGTTAAGTTGAATGATTTCTTCAGTATGAGACTTTTTTTGGGTAAAAATGCCCTTGATACATACAAGTTACATCTTTTTGGAACTAATAATGTAAAATTTATTGGTTATGGAGGTACTACAGAGTCAGTACTCAGTTATAATTATGTTGATTCCTCATATATTCAAATGTTATTCTACTATGGAATTGTTCCTGTAGTCTTGCTTGTATTAGTTTATGTTTTTATCATCCAGGAGATTTTATAAAGAAGGCAAAAATGTTATTTCTCGCATTACTTTCTCTGATAACTATTAATTGTATGATAGAAGCATTCTGGGTTAGACCAGGGTACAACATCTTCATGTTTACATTATTCGCAAGTTTAATTTCGATAAAAGAAATAAATGACGAGGAAAATAAAATGAAGGTACTATAAATGAAAGTTTTAAAAAATTACGCCTACAATCTTTCCTATCAATTACTGGTCATTGTTTTTACCAATCATTACGACACCTTATGTTACTAGGATTTTTTTAGTTCTAAGGATTTAGGTACTTATGGTTACTTTAATTCGATTGTGACCTACTTTATTCTTTTGGCGACTTTAGGTGTTGCTAACTATGGTACTAAAGAGATTTCAGGACATCGAAAGGATATTCGTAAAAATTTCTGGGGTATTTATACCCTTCAATTGATTGCGACTATTTTGTCTCTTGTCTTGTATACATCATTATGTTTGTTCTTTCCTGGTATGCAAAATATGGTGGCTTATATCTTAGGATTAAAGCTTGATATCGAAAGGAATGGATATTTCTTGGTTATTCCAAGGTTTGGAGGATTTTTCGTCGTATTACCGCAAGGAATACAACGGTAAAGGTTTTAGGAGTTATTTCTATCTTCCTATTTGTGAAAAACACCTGGTGATTTGTATCTCTATGTTTTTCCTATTGACCTTCTTTTGAATTGCTTGGGCAATTAAGTATGTGGTTACCAGCGAGACCTTACATTGGAGAACCACAATTTGATTTATCCTATGCTAAGAAACATCTTAAACCTGTTATTTTGCTGTTTCTCCCTCAGGTTGCCATCTCACTATACGTGACTTTGGATCGTACGATGTTGGGTGCCTTGTCATCTACCAATGACGTCGGTATTTATGACCAGGCATTGAAGATTATCAATATCCTCTTAACACTAGTGACCTCTTTAGGTAGTGTAATGCTTCCTAGGGTATCTGGTCTTTTTATCTAGCGGAGACCATAAGGCCGTTAACAAGATGCATGAGTTGTCTTTCTTGATCTATAATCTTGTGATTTTCCCGATAATAGCGGGTCTCTTGATTGTTAATAAGGACTTTGTGAGTTTCTTCCTAGGGAAAGATTTCCAAGAGGCTTATCTTGCCATTGCTATTATGGTCTTTAGGATGTTCTTTATCGGTTGGACGAATATTATGGGAATCCAGATTTTTGATTCCACACAATAAAACATCGTGAGTTTATGCTCTCTACGACTATTCCGGCTGTTGTCAGTGTTGGACTTAATCTCTTGTTAATTCCTCCATTTGGCTTTGTCGGGGCCTCAATTGTATCAGTTTTAACAGAGGCTTTGGTATGGGTTATTCAATTGAATTTTTCAAGGAAATTCATCAAAGATGTGTCAATCCTTCCAGCCATGTCAAAAATTATCTTAGCATCAGTTGTCATGTATTTTGGACTCTTTGTCTTTAAGATGTTTGTGCAATTGAAACCAATGCTAAATGTAGCAGTAGATGGTCTTGTCGGTGCTATCATTTATATCGTCTTGATTATTGTCTTACGTGTCGTTGATATGAAAGACTTGAAGCAACAGTTAATGAAAAACTAAGGAGAAAAATATGTACGATTATCTTATCGTTGGTGCTGGTTTGTCTGGAGCAATCTTCGCACATGAAGCTACAAAACGTGGCAAAAAAGTAAAAGTGATTGACAAGCGTGATCACATCGGTGGCAATATCTACTGTGAAGATGTTGAAGGTATCAACGTTCACAAGTACGGTGCCCACATTTTCCATACCTCAAATAAAAAAGTTTGGGATTATGTCAACCAATTTGCTGAGTTTAATAACTATATCAACTCACCAATTGCTAACTACAAGGGCAGTCTTTATAACCTTCCATTTAACATGAATACATTTTATGCTATGTGGGGCACTAAGACTCCTCAAGAAGTTAAGGACAAGATTGCTGAGCAAACGGCTGATATGAAAGATGTTGAGCCTAAAAACTTGGAAGAACAAGCTATCAAGTTAATTGGTCCAGATATCTACGAAAAGTTGATCAAGGGATACACTGAAAAACAATGGGGACGTTCTGCCACAGACCTTCCACCATTTATCATCAAACGTCTCCCTGTTCGTCTGACTTTTGATAACAACTACTTTAATGACCGTTACCAAGGAATTCCGATCGGTGGTTACAATGTCATCATTGAAAAATATGCTTGGAGATGTAGAAGTAGAGCTTGGAGTTGACTTCTTTGCCAATCGTGAAGAGCTTGAAGCCTCAGCTGAAAAAGTTGTCTTTACAGGAATGATTGACCAGTACTTTGACTACAAACATGGTGAGTTGGAATACCGTAGTCTTCGTTTTGAACACGAAGTCTTGGATGAAGAAAATCATCAAGGAAATGCTGTGGTCAACTACACAGAGCGTGAGATTCCTTATACTCGTATTATTGAGCATAAGCACTTCGAGTATGGTACACAACCCTAAGACAGTTATCACACGTGAATACCCAGCTGATTGGAAACGTGGAGATGAACCATACTACCCAATCAATGATGAAAAGAACAATGCCATGTTTGCTAAGTACCAAGAAGAAGCTGAGAAAAATGACAAGGTTATCTTCTGTGGACGTCTTGCAGATTATAAATACTACGACATGCACGTGGTCATTGAGCGTGCTCTAGAAGTCGTTGAGAAAGAATTTACTAAATGACACAAGAAAAGATTGATATCGTTGTTCTTTGGGTAGATGGAAGTGCCCCAGAGTTTATCCGTGAGAAACAAGCAGTTACTGAGAATGTTTCTGATTTGAACCAAGAAATTGATGGTGAGCAACGTTATCGTGATTATGGTATTTTTTTAATTACTGGTTCCGAATGATTGAAAAAGAATGCTCCTTGGGTAAATAATGTCTATTTGATTACCAATGGGCAAAAAGCCAGACTGGTTGAATTTGGAACATCCAAAACTCAAATTGGTAACTCATAGGAATTTATGCCTAAAGAATACCTACCGACCTATAATTCAGCAGCTATTGAGCTTAATCTTCATCGTATTGAAGGATTGTCGGAGAACTACTTGTATTTCAATGATGATATGTACTTGATTAGAGACAGTCAACCTTCAGATTTTTATAAAAATGGTCAGCCTAAGCTTTTAGCTGTTTATGATGCCTTAGTTCCTTGGTCACCATTTACGAATACTTATCACAATAATGTTGAATTAATTTATCGCCATTTTCCTAATAAGAAGGCTTTTGAAGTCTTCGCCATGGAAATTCTTTAATTTCCGTTATGGTTCCTTGGTTTTGAAAAAAATTTGTTACTCTTGCCTTGGGGTCCTACAGGGATACGTGAACCAGCATTTACCTGTTCCGATGAAGAAGAGTACCTTGGCACATTTATGGGAAATTGAAGGTGAAACTTTAGATAAAACATCGCGAAATCCAATTAGAGACTATGGAGTAGATGTTAATCAATACATCTGTCAGCATTGGCAAATTGAAAGTAACCAGTTTTACCCTATGTCTAAAAAGTTTCGGAGAGACAATCGGTTTGAATCAGGTGGATAAGCTGGAATCTATCTTTAAAGATAGACGTAAAAAAACTACTTTGTGTGAATGATGATGTTGATTTTAAAGAGGAGAATATCATTCGTTTTAAGGAAATCTTGAATGAATACTATCCTGAAAAAAATCAGCTTTTTGAAAAAAATGAGAAATAAGAGATGAAATACTATTTAAAAAGAAGAATTTTTTTACACGATAACAATGTCAAAAAAATGCTGGAAATAAGGCACGGAATGATGTTGAAGTAATTTTTAAATAAATTGGGTTATTCTCCATTAAAAGTTTTTGGTTAAAGACTGGTATCAAATGAATGTGCTAAATGCTCAGATTCATAAATATAGAGCACATTCTAAAAGCCTTTAAATTCTTAAACAAAAAAATGATGAAATTGTGATTCAATTTCCTTTGTTACATCATACTTTATTTCTTAGCAATTTGTTAAGAAAAACTAAATAACAAAAGGTGTTAAAAGTCTATTTTTCTAATTCATGATTTAGAAACACTTCGTTTTGTGAATGATAAAAACTTTACCCTTTAGGATGAAGTTACGGATGAAATTAACTGAAAGCGATACGTTCCGTAACGTTACAGGTATCATTGCCCACAATCCAATCATGAAATCTGTTTTAGTGGATAAAGGGGTTGCAGAAGATAAGATTGTTAGCCTTGGCATTTTTCGACTATTTGATTCCAAATTTCCAAGAGAAGACAGGTTTCACGAAGAATCAGCCAATTATTGTAGCTGGTAACTTGGCACAAGAAAAAGCTGGTTATCTTTACTCTCTTCCTGCAGAACCTGCTTATAACCTTTATGGTGTCGGCTTCGACGAAAGCAGAGCTCTTGAGAATGAGAACTACTTTGGTTCCTTCCTACCTGATGAGCTTCCTGCAGCCCTTGAGGGTGGTTTTGGGCTTGTCTGGGATGGCGACAGTGCTGAGACATGTAGTGGTGTTTTCGGCGAGTACCTTCGCTATAATAACTCTCACAAGGCGTCACTTTACTTGGCCTCAGGATTCCCGCTTGTCGTTTGGAAACAGTCAGCCTTATCTCATTTTGTGCTTGAGAACGGCTGTGGAATTGCAGTTGAGTCACTTCATGAATTGAAGGCGACAATTGACAATCTTTCAGATACTGATTACCAAGATTTGGTTGAAAATACCAAGCGTGTCGGTAAAGGTATTCGTGATGGTCACTACCTACTTACTGCATTGAACAATTTAAAATAAGAAAATCCTCATGCTTGTGAGGATTTTTTGCATTATTTGAAGACTTCAAACTGGTATTGGGTTCCTGGAACTTTTCCATTTGAATAGATTGCTTCAATATAGTCGTCATAAGTGATTGACTTGGATTTACCTGCTTTTACGAGCTCTGGATCACGCCATATATTTGGATCAGCAGCATTAGTATCACGCTTGGTGAGGTAGAGGTACTCAATATAGGTTCTATTGTCGACAAAGGCACCAGCAACCTTTTCCTTACCATTATCAGATCGCGTGTACATACGAGTCGTTCCACCACCATCTAGTAGGAAGGCAAGACGAATATTCGAGTAGCCTATATTTTTTAAAAGCTTATAGACGTCTTCGTGATTCAAGCCCTTATTAAGGGAGTTGTGGCCATAGGTTTGGATAATACGGATAATACCATCATAGGTCTCTACGTAAATGGAACGAGCATTTGGTTGGTCAGGATCACCTTTTTCCCAGGTTTTATCTACTTTTTTATCTTTAATGAGAATACCAAAGGCACCTGTATCCCAACCATTGCTTCCCATGTGGGTAAACATTTTAGCTGTGTCTATATTTGGGTAGGTTCCGGCAGTGATATTATTTTGATCATCTCCATATAGAAGGCCTGTTTTGCCCAATTCGATTTCCTTTTGAGCGAAAGGACGATCTAGCCCTTCGTAAGACCAAAAACCAGAGTTAATAAGAGCAAGAGCTTCTCGTCGCTTAGCTTCGTACTTAATACTTTGCTCTGTGAGTTCAGGATTATTATCTTCGGTTCTTCCTTTTTGTAGGACATACTTTCCGTCCTTCTTGAAGGAGAGAATTTGCATGTCTACATTTTTAATATTGCCTTTTTCAAGTAAGACAGACTGATCTAAGAGCTCTTTATTCTTTATGGTAAAGTTCAATCCATCCTTATTTGATGGCATGGAAAGCTTCTTAATATCTCGATTGTTGAAATAGATGGTGAGGTAGAGCAGTCCACCAACTATGGCACCTATCATTAGAAGAGAAAATAGTATTCTTAAAATATTCTTCAATTTCATACTATAATTATAAACAATCTAGGCTTACAAAAACAATCCTAAGGATCAGGTATAATTCTTTTTCTAATTAAATTTTTGACAACTACCGATTGTAGTAAATAATTTATTTGGGATATGAAAAAAATAGTTTAATAGCAAAAAGAAGTCAGATAGACTTCTTTTTTTAGTTTTTTTCAAAAAAACTATCACTAATTTTAAAAAAATTTGTCTTATAAAACTTTTCATCGCTGAAACTGTGTGGTAAAAATGATTAACGTATAAAAATTTGTATAAAGGGAAGTTTATATGAAAAAGAAAGATCTTATTTTTTATGCCGGAGCGGCAGTCTTGATGGCTGTGTCTGCTCAGGGAGTCCGTGCAGATGAGCTGGTTTCAAACGAGGCTGCTACTACTGAAGGCAACCAAGTCCAAGCTGAAAAAGCGCCAGAAGTGGCCGTTGCTGAAAAGTCGGTAGCACCTGTCGCAAGCAACTATGCAGCACCAGCAAATGTGACCGAACAGCCTGTAGCACCTGTGAACAAGGCCGCGGCTTCAGAAAGTGGGGCTCCATCTGTAGAGAAAGCTACAGAAGCATCGACTACTGAGAAAGAAGAAACTCCTCTTCCGTCTAATACAGGAAGCACGACCTTCTTTAACACAGGCGCTCACGCTCCTGCTGGTCGTTCAACAGATGTGGCGGTTCAGCCAAAATCATTCGTTGATGTGAGTAGCCACAACGGAGACATTAGTATTGGAGACTATCGTACTCTAGCTAATAAAGGAGTGGGCGGTGTCGTTGTCAAATTGACAGAAGACACTTGGTACAAGAACCCGAATGCGGAGAACCAAATTCGCAATGCACAAGCTGCGGGTCTGCAAGTGTCGAGCTACCACTTCTCACGCTATACTTCCGAGGAAGCAGCGCGTGCAGAAGCGCGATTCTACATTGCAGAGGCGCAACGCTTGAGTCTTCCAAAGAACACCCTCATGGTCAATGACTTTGAGGATGCCAAGATGCAGCCAAACATTAACCGCAACACCCAAGCCTGGGCTGACGAAATGCGTAAAAATGGCTACACCAACTTGATGTTCTACACCAGTGCTAGCTGGTTGGATGAAAACAACCTTCGCAAGAAAGGTCCAGTCAACACCGCTCAATTTGGACTTCAGAATTTCTGGGTTGCCCAATACCCTTCTCCAAAACTATCTGTAAACGATGCGAAAAGTTTGCGTTACAATGGGAAAGCTGGCGCGTGGCAGTTCACTTCTCAAGCGGAATTGCTTCCAGGAAAACACCTCTTTGACCACAGTGTGGACTATACCGGTCGCTTCACCGCGAACGCAAAACCTGCAGCGGATCCAACAGAAGGCAGCTTAAGTGGGAAGATTGACATTGTCAATAACGATACTATGACGGGCCGCTTTGACGTTGTCATCTCAAATGTTAAGGCGCCAAATGGAGTTCGAACCGTTTCTGTACCGATCTGGTCAGAAACAGGTGGTCAAGATGACCTTGTTTGGTATACAGCCAACCGTCAAGCAAATGGGACTTATACCGTCAATGTAAAAGCAGCGGACCATAAAAACTCAACCGGTCTTTACAATGTCCATCTTTACTATGTTCAGAATAATGGACAAATGACGGGTGTGGGCGGAACAACGACAAATGTTTACATTGGAAAACGTCCAGAGGATGTAAAACCAAGTGGCACGTTGACGATTGAAAATAATAATGTTGAAACAGGCATGTTTGATGCAGTTATTCGCAATGTAGTAGCTCCAAATGGCTTGAAAGAAGTCTTGGTTCCAACATGGTCCGACAAGAACTGGCAGGATGATCTAGTATGGCATAAAGCAGTTCGTCAAAGTGACGGCAGCTACCGTGCAACTATTAAGGCAAGCGATCATAAAAATGAAGATGGTAAGTACCATGTCCACGTCTACTATGTGGATCAAGCTGACAAACGGAACTACATTACAGAAACTACAACAGAAGTACACCACGTTAAACCAAGTGGCACTGTCACCATTGAGAATAATAATTCAGAGGCAGGAACCTTTGATGCAGTTATTCGCAATGTAGTAGCTCCAAATGGCTTGAAAGAAGTTTTGATACCAACATGGTCAGACAAGAACTGGCAAGATGATCTAGTATGGCACAAAGCAGTCCGTCAAAGTGACGGTAGCTACCGAGCTACCATCAAAGCCTCAGATCATAAAAATGAAGATGGTAAGTACAACGTCCATGTCTACTATGTAGATCAAAATAATCAACGGAACTACATAACAGAAACCACTACATACATCACAAAGACTGCGACAGAAGTACACCACGTTAAACCAAGTGGCACGTTAACGATTGAAAATAATAATGTTGAGACGGGCACGTTTGATGCAGTAATTCGCAATGTAGTAGCTCCAAACGGATTGAAGGAAGTCTTGATACCAACCTGGTCAGATAAGAATTGGCAAGATGATCTAGTCTGGCATAAAGCAGTTCGTCAAAGTGATGGCAGCTACCGTGCAACTATTAAAGCAGGCGATCATAAAAATGAAGATGGTAAGTACCATGTCCACGTCTACTATGTGGATCAAGCTGACAAACGGAACTACATTACAGAGACTACAACAGAAGTACACCACGTAAAACCAAGTGGTACTTTAACGATTGAAAATAACAATACGGAGAACGGTACGTTTGATGCAGTTATTCGTAATGTTGTTGCACCAAATGGCTTGAAAGAAGTCTTGATTCCAACCTGGTCCGACAAGAACTGGCAAGATGATCTAGTATGGCACAAAGCAGTTCGTCAAAGTGACGGAAGTTACCGTGCAACTATCAAAGCCTCAGACCATAAAAATGAAGATGGTAAATACAATGTCCACGTCTACTATGTAGATCAAAATAACCAACGAAACTACATCACAGAAACCACGACAGAAGTGCGTCAAGCCCGCCGTTCTGGTACAATCTTGATCCAAAACAACAACAAGGATGCGGGTACCTTTGACGTCATCATCAAGGATGTCTACAATCCTAAAGGTGTGCGAACTGTGCAAGTCCCTACTTGGTCTGATAAGGACGGACAGGATGATCTCCGCTGGTATGAAGCAACTCGCCAAGCAAACGGAGACTACAAGGTATCTGTAAAAGCAAGTGACCACAAGAACTCTACTGGTAAATACCATATTCACCTTTATTACATTCAAAATGATGGTTCTCGTGTAGGTGTTGGTACCACGACTACAGAAGTTGAATTCCGAAATGCCCAGACCAAGACGCAAGCTGCTATCAAGAATGTCAATGCAACGAATGGGACTTATACAGTAGCTGTAGATCAAGCACCTCAGGGACGTCAGATTAAGAATATTCGTGTCGCAGCTTGGTCTAAAGCTCATCAAGAAAATCTTTACTGGTATTCCGCAACGCCGACAGGTATGCACACAGAGATCACTGTCTCTGCCAATAATCACGGTAATGAAGCGGGCAATTATACCACTCACGTCTATGTAGACTACAAAGATGGAGGAGTTGAAGGTTTTAACCTCGGTCAGACAGCCTTGTCTCCACGAAATCAAAAGGTGAATCCACAAACAACCTATTATTCTCAACGAGATCCTCGTTGGGCTGGGAAATATTACGGTGTGAGCAATGTCGATCAGTCAGGTTGTGTGCCAACCTCTCTTGCTATGACCTTCACAGATATCCTTGGTAGAACTATTTTGCCAACAACAGTAGCTGATTATCTCTACAACAATACTGATTCATTCAACAAAGGTGAAGCAGGAACAGATTCTGATGGGATTGTAGCTGCCACTCGTAACTGGGGCTTGAAGAGCCAATTGGTTAATGGAGCTGGAGGCATTGCAGAAGCCCTCATGGCTGGCAAGCATGTACTTGCTGCGGTAGGCAATAGCCAATTCACTAGCGATCCTTATACTCATGAATTGGTCTTGCATGGTTATGACAATGGAAGAACCTATGTTCGCGATCCATATAATAGCGGCAATAACGGCTGGTACTCCATCAATTATCTTCACTCTATTAAGAGTAAGGACCCGATGGATAACAAGCTTGGAGCACCTTTCTTCTCAATTTTTGCATAAGCTAATCAGAAGGCCAATCTGGCCTTCTTTTTTCTTTAAAAATAGGATTCTTCTCATGATATTGTTTCTTGATCCGGTGGTTTGTGCTATAATACTACTATGTGGGTACAATCCGTATAAAAAATTGTAAGGGAAGATACATGAAAAAGAAAGATCTTATTTTTTATGCTGGGACAGCCGTTTTGTTGGCTTTTTCGACACAACAAGTCAAAGCCGATGAGCAACATGCGTCTGATCAAACACCAGAAAATACATCAGCTGTCGTTGCAAAAACAACAACCTCATCAGAAGCGCAGAATACTGTGAACGAAGGAGTGGGAGTTGAGAAAGGTATTCAGACAGAAAATACCGTTGCAACAGAGGCGGCACCTGCCTCACTGTCTCTTAGCAATAGCCAGTCTTCTGACAAGGGCACTAGCGACAAGGTTATATCAGAGCAACCAGCACCAGCTGTGGTAGCTAGTCGAGCTCCATACGGTGCACGCGCACGAGTGGTAGATGCAGAAAATAATAGTTTACCGACAGATGAAGTACAAAAACCAAGTGGCACGCTAACAATTGAAAATAATAATGTTGAAACAGGAACCTTTGATGCAGTTATTCGCGATGTAGTAGCTCCAAATGGCTTGAAAGAAGTCTTGGTTCCAACATGGTCCGACAAGAACTGGCAAGACGATCTAGTATGGCACAAAGCAATTCGTCAAAGTGACGGCAGCTACCGTGCAACTATTAAGGCAAGCGATCATAAAAATGAAGATGGTAAGTACCATGTCCACGTCTACTATGTGGATCAAGCTGACAAACGAAACTACATCACAGAAACCACTACAGAAGTACACCACGTAAAACCAAGTGGTACTTTAACGATTGAAAATAATAATGTTGAGACGGGTACCTTCGATGCGGTTATTCGCAATGTGGTAGCTCCAAATGGATTGAAAGAAGTCTTGATCCCAACATGGTCCGACAAGAACTGGCAAGATGATCTAGTATGGCACAAAGCAGTCCTTCAAAGTGATGGAAGCTACCGTGCAACTATTAAAGCAGGCGATCATAAAAATGAAGATGGTAAGTACCATGTCCACATCTACTATGTGGATCAAGCTGACAAACGGAACTACATTACAGAAACTACAACAGAAGTACACCACGTTAAACCAAGTGGCACGTTGACGATTGAAAATAATAATGTTGAGACAGGCATGTTTGATGCAGTTATTCGCAATGTAGTAGCTCCAAATGGATTGAAGGAAGTCTTGATCCCAACCTGGTCAGATAAGAACTGGCAAGATGATCTAGTATGGCACAAAGCAGTCCGTCAAAGTGACGGCAGCTACCGAGCGACCATCAAAGCCTCAGATCATAAAAATGAAGATGGTAAATACAATGTCCATGTTTATTATGTAGATCAAGCAGACAAACGAAACTACATCACAGAGACTACAACAGAAGTACACCACGTAAAACCAAGTGGTACTTTAACGATTGAAAATAACAATACGGAGAACGGTACGTTTGATGCAGTTATTCGTAATGTTGTTGCACCAAATGGCTTGAAAGAAGTCTTGATTCCAACCTGGTCCGACAAGAACTGGCAAGATGATCTAGTATGGCACAAAGCAGTTCGTCAAAGTGACGGAAGTTACCGTGCAACTATCAAAGCCTCAGACCATAAAAATGAAGATGGTAAATACAATGTCCACGTCTACTATGTAGATCAAAATAACCAACGAAACTACATCACAGAAACCACGACAGAAGTGCGTCAAGCCCGTCGTTCTGGTACGATCTTAATCCAAACAACAACAAGGATGCGGGTACCTTTGACGTCATCATCAAGGATGTCTACAATCCTAAAGGTGTGCGAACTGTGCAAGTCCCTACTTGGTCTGATAAGGACGGCCAAGACGATATTCGCTGGTATGAAGCAACTCGCCAAGCAAACGGAGACTACAAGGTATCTGTAAAAGCAAGTGACCACAAGAACTCTACTGGTAAATACCATATTCACCTTTATTACATTCAAAATGATGGTTCTCGTGTAGGTGTTGGTACTACGACTACAGAAGTGGAGTTCCGAAATGCCATGACCAAGACGCAAGCTTCTATTAAGAACGTCAATTCTGGTGCTGGAACCTATACAGTAACGGTGGATCAAGCGCCTCAAGGTCGTCAGATTAAGAATATCCGTGTTGCTGCTTGGTCTCAAGCCCATCAAGAAAATCTCTACTGGTATTCAACAGCACCTTCAGGTATGCATACCGAAGTGCAGGTCACTGCAGCGAATCATCAATACCAGAAAGGAAACTACACAACCCACGTCTATGTGGACTATGCGGATGGTGGAGTGGAAGGCTTTAACCTTGGTCAAACAGCACTTTCACCCCGCGTGACAGTTGACCAAACAGCTTACAATCCTCATGTTTCTAATGGTCAACGAGATCGTATTTTACGAGCTGCAGCAAGTCTTGTCGGTGTTCGTGGTGGAAGTGCAGCGCATCATCAATTAGTCAATGATTACAATAGCGTACGTCCCCTACCAGTTGGTTATGCAGTGAAGACGACCGATGACTGGTGTGATATCTTTGTCACAACAGTCTTCCAGCGGGAAGGTTTGAGCGGTTTGATTGGCCGTGAATGTGGAGTCGAACGTCACATCCAGATCTTCAAACGCTTGGGCATCTGGAATGAAGATGGTACCACTACACCAAAAGCAGGGGACATCATCACCTTTAACTGGGATCAAAATAGCCAACAAAACAATGGCTTTGCGGATCACATCGGAATTGTCGAAAGCGTCTCAAACGGAATCATTCATACCATTGAAGGAAACTCCAACAACCAAGTCCGTCGCAATACCTACCGAATCGGACATGGCAACATCCGTGGATTTGCAACCCCTCGCTATCAATAAAAAAAAAGAAGCCACAGGCTTCTTTTTTGAATGCAGATAAGTTTTTAAAATAAAATGAGAGATTCTGTCAATTGTTTTAAATGATTTTTATCTTTTGAATTATTCGATAATGACTGGAGACTTTACGCAGTGAGAAAAGTGCTTGAAATATTAGAATTTCAAGCACTCGGGAGTTTTGAGACGTTGGGCTCAAAACTAAGTCATGGAACTTCTTTGAAGTTCGCTGACGTCCGTACTCACTTAAGGAAAGTCTCTAAGAAGACTATTTCGGTTCTTTTCTCATTTTTTCAACCCTTCTTCGAAACTCTTGGAAGGGGCCTCGACTTGGATGGTTTCAAGGGTTAATGGATTGGTAAAGGTCAAGCGGTGAGCATGGAGCATGAGTCGCTCTCCGCGTGCAGGGTTATAGAGAGGGTCTCCGACAATCGGGTGCCCATGATGGGAGAGATGCACCCGGATCTGATGGGTGCGCCCCGTCTTGAGCTGGCATTTGACCAGGCTGTTTCGCCCGATTTTTTTCAGTTGCGTCACCTGAGTTTCTGCATACTGACCTTTTCGTGGATCGACCAGGCGCTTGCGCCGATCGTGGCGATCGCGTCCGATTTTATCCTTGTAGACGATGGTTCTTTGTGCTAAGCTGCCTTGGATCAAGGCCCAGTACTCGCGTTGGATGTTTTTGTCTTCTAAAATGCGGTTGAGAATGGGCAGGATAAAAGGATTTTTAGCAAATAAAATCGCTCCGCTGGTTTCCTTGTCTAAGCGGTGCACGACGTAGCAGGTAGATCCAACATAGCTGGAAACATGGTTAAGAAGAGCAATTTCTGTCGGCTCATTAGCATGGGTTTTCATGCCTTCAGGCTTATTGACGATGATGACATGCTCATCCTGATAGAGTTCTTCGACCAGACTCGGGTCTCCGGATGGGAGCTCTTTTTCAGGGTAATCGTCCGCGTCAAAGATCAGCTGGATCTGGTCTCCTTTTTGAACGGGGCTCTGCCAGTTGATGGTCTCGCCATTGACCAAGACGTGCTTCTTGGTTCGTAAAAAATGCCGGATCTTACGGGGAATGAGGAAGTAGTCCTCAAGCAGCTCTTTCACAGTCATCTGGGGAAAGGATTGTGGAATGGTAAATTGATAGTTCATGACCCTATTGTAGCAAAATCTAAGCTTAAAGAAAACTAAATGGGAGAAGGGGATGAGCTATCTTTTCTTGCTAGGACAAGGATAAGGTGTTACAATAACAGGTATGAATAGAATAAAAGAATTATTTGAAAACCTGATCACTTTTTTTAGAAAGGATCATCCGCCTAAAGCGGTGGCAGAAGAAGTGCCAGACACGGAACTACCAGAAGAGACAGTAGAGCCGACCTATAGTCGCTCAGGCAAGCACAGAAGCAAGCCTCTCTCTCAGCACCCCTTCCGTCGTTTCTGGCGCCGCTTCCATTTGACCAAGATTCTCCTGATCATTGGGCTAGGCTTTAGCCTCTTGACAGGGGGGTATCTCTTCTATCTTGCTAAGACGACCAACGTCAAGGATTTGCAGAATGCACTGAAGGCGACGACCATTATCTATGATAAGAATGGGGACCAGGCGGGAAGTTTGACCGGGCAAAAAGGAACCTATGTCGAACTCGATGCTATTAGTGAGAATCTGCAAAATGCCGTGGTCGCAACAGAGGACCGGAGCTTTTACAAGAATAGCGGGATCAACTATGGTCGCTTCTTTCTTTAGCGATTTTTGACCCTGGGTCGCTCAGGTGGTGGGTCGACCATCACCCAGCAGCTAGCCAAGAATGCTTACCTGTCTCAGGACCAGACGGTGGAGCGTAAGGCCAAGGAATTCTTCCTGGCGCTTGAAATCAATAAGAAATACAGTAAAAAAGAAATCCTCACCATGTACCTCAACAATGCCTATTTTGGAAATGGGGTTTGGGGGATTGAGGATGCTTCCAAGAAGTATTTTGGGGTTTCAGCCAGTCAATTAAGCCTGGATCAGTCTGCTGTTCTCGCAGGTATGCTCAAGGGACCTGAGATCTATAACCCGCTCTATTCAGTAGAGAATGCGACCAATCGCCGCAATACGGTCCTCCAAAATATGGTGGCAGCTGGTTATATTGACCAGAAAACAGCTGATCAGTCAGCGGCTGTGGATATCCATGGTCAGCTGGTCGATGCCTATGAAGGCAAGTCAGAGGACTATCGCTACCCATCCTATTTTGATGCGGTCATCAATGAAGCGGTCAATGAATATGGTCTGACCGAAGAAGACATTGTCAAAAATGGCTACCGGATCTACACCGAGCTGGATCAAAATTACCAAGCAAGCATGCAGGTGATCTATGACAATACAGCCCTCTTCCCAGTAGCAGAAGACGGCACGCGCGCGGAATCTGGTAGTGTCGCCCTCGATCCTAAGACCGGAGGGGTTCGGGCTCTCGTAGGGCGTGTCGGAAGCGATCAAAATCCAGGATTCCGTACCTACAACTACGCGACCCAGGCTGCTCGAAGTCCAGGATCAACCATCAAACCTTTGGTTGTCTATAGCCCAGCTGTTGCTGAAGGTTGGTCGACCAATAAGGAGTTGGACAATAGTACCACCCAATATGGAAGCTATGAGGTTAATAACTATGCGGGAATCCAGTCGAGCCCAACGGTACCGATGTACCAGGCTTTTGGCAGAATCCCTTAACCTTCCAGCCGTAGCAACGGCGAATGAATTGGGTCTCGATACGGTCTTTGAATACGGGAAAAAATTCGGGCTCAACATGGACAAGGTGGACAAGTCGCTTGCCGTTGCCTTGGGAGCCGGTGTGACAACCAATCCAATGCAGATGGCACAAGCTTATGGAACCTTCGCCAATGGAGGGGTCATGAATGATGCCCATCTCATTACCAAGATTGAAAATGCAAGTGGCCAGGTCGTCAAGAGCCACAGTCAGAAATCAACACGGGTGCTTAGTGGATCCACAACGGATAAGATGACCAATATGATGCTGGGAACCTTCAGTAATGGTACGGGGGTCAACGCTGCACCATATGGTTATACTATGGCAGGAAAAACTGGTACGACAGAGACCAGCTTTAACAAGGACCTCTCTGGAGACCAATGGGTAATCGGCTACACGCCAGATGTTGTCATCAGTCAATGGCTTGGTTTCCCAACGACCGATGAAGGTCATTACCTAACCGATAGTAGTGCTGGAACGGCGTCGGAGATCTTTCGTAATGTCGCAAGCAGTGTCCTGCCTTATACAGACGGTACTCAGTTTGACTCGGTGAAGAACTCCTATGCTGAAAATGGTATTGCGCCAGTCGGAGAAGAAACTACAGAAACAGATAGCAAAGAAGACAAAGGTTTCTTTGAGGATGTCAAAGAGAAGGCATCGAATATGGTCGATGATGCGAAAAAAGCAATCGACGAAGCCGATATCCCAGGAAAAGCGAAAAACGCTTGGGATACCTTCAAAGGCTGGCTTGGTTTCTAATCAAAAAAACGATTCAGAAATTCTTCTGAATCGTTTTGTATTTAAAGTTCACTATCTGACAAGCTAAAGGTATCGCCGTGTTGCAAATCTCCGTACTGGTAGCCCCGTTTGAACCAGCGCATGCGTTGCTCTGAAGTTCCATGGGTAAAGCTATCTGGCACCGAGTAGCCGTAAGCTTGCTCCTGGAGAGTGTCGTCACCGACCGCATGGGCCGCATTCATGGCTTCTTCGATATCACCGATATCTAGAAGGTTTCGGTCTTGAATGGAACGGGCCCAGACACCTGCTAGATAGTCGGCTTGCAGCTCGATGCGGACGCTGATGGCATTTCGTTCCTTTTCAGAAAGTCCTTGCTGCATACGATGGTATTTGCCAAGGATGCCCAGCTCATTTTGTACGTGGTGGCCGACTTCGTGGGCGATGACGTAGGCCATGGCAAAGTCCCCGCTGGCCTTGTATTTGCTTGTCAATTCCTTATAGAAGCTCATGTCCAAATAAATTTTCTTGTCGGTTGGACAGTAGAAGGGACCAGCCGATGCTTGCCCAACCCCACAGCCTGTCTTTGTCCGTCCAGTATAGAAGACTAGTTTGGGCTCCTGGTAGGTCCGCCCTTCTGCTTGAAAGACCTTGTGCCAATGATCTTCTGTTGTCCCAAGGACTTTGCTGACGAACTGGGCATCTGCATCGTCTACATGGGTCTTGTTGGTGCGCGTGACTTGGGTAGACTGGTAAGGCTGAGAAGAAGTCCCATTTCCAAAGAGACCCACAAGGCTAGCTCCCCCTCCTAGAAGAACCATGAGAAGGATGATGATGATCTTACTCTTGAAGCTTCCGGGCGATAGCAAAATTTGTAAAATGCCCCCGCCAAGGTTACTGTTGCCGGAAGACTGGGAGTAGCTTTGCCCTCGACGGTCTTCGATATTTCTACTTTCTTTTAGGTTATCACTTTTCATATTCGTCTCCTTTTATTTTATTTTACCAAAAATGAGGTGAAAACCAGAGTGATAACGCTTTAGATTTACTTTTTTCTTGATAGAAGGTTTTCTGTCCTTGTCAAAACGTGGAAAACTTGCTATAATGAGGTGAACGGAGGCGTTATGGCATTAAAAAAAGCAAGTCTAGCGTGTACGGTTTGTGGGTCACGCAATTACTCCATTAAGTTGAGTGGGACGCCAAAACCAACACGTTTAGAAGTTAATAAATTCTGCAAACATTGCAGCAAATATACCATCCATAAAGAAACACGATAGGAGAGAGTTGTGAAATTCATTAAAGATATTTTCGTCTTACTAAAAGATACAACTTGGCCAAATCGCAAGGAAAGATGGAAAAACTTTATCTCAGTGATTGAGTACACCGCTTTCTTTGTTGCATTGATTTATTTATTCGACAAAGTCATTGCACGTGGCCTATTGCACATGATCAATTTCTTTTAAGAAAAGAAGCCATGAGGCTGGGCAAAAACTGTCCAGCCTTTGATGTTTGATAGGAATAACTACAAGACGCAGTGGCTGATTGCTCAAAGCACTGCTTTGAGGTGGCGGATAAAACTTGCGAAGCAAGTATCCTAAGTCTTTGTTCGCTCTTCAACCTCTTTAAATTTCTTGGAGTTCTTTCGCACTCCCACTTTTGTGCTCTTTTCTAAAAAATAAATCAGCAAACCTCTTTGCATTCCTGCAAAATGTGGTATAATGAAGCTAGGAAAAGGAAAGCCAAGAGGCTTTTTTTAGTGTGTTCACAAAAGCTCGAGCAGGCTAAACAGAAAGAAAGGATGCCCAAATGGACAGTTTTGATAAAGGCTGGTTTGTATTACAAACCTACTCAGGATATGAAAACAAGGTAAAAGAGAATCTTTTGCAACGTGCGCAAACTTACAATATGTTAGAAAACATCTTGCGCGTAGAGATTCCGACTCAAACCGTACAAGTTGAGAAAAACGGTAAAACAAAAGAAATCGAAGAAAACCGCTTCCCAGGTTACGTCTTGGTAGAAATGGTCATGACAGATGAAGCTTGGTTTGTTGTTCGGAATACACCGAACGTTACTGGTTTCGTTGGATCCCACGGGAACCGTTCAAAACCAACTCCATTGTTGGAAGAAGAAATCCGCAGCATCTTGCTCTCTATGGGTCAAACCGTTCAAGAGTTTGATTTGGATGTCAAGGTGGGCGATACAGTTCGCATCATTGACGGGGCCTTCACAGACTATACTGGTAAGATCACTGAAATTGATAACAACAAGGTGAAAATGGTCATTTCTATGTTCGGTAACGATACGGTTGCAGAAGTAAACTTGAACCAAATTGCTGAATTGTAAGAAAGCGAGAACCCTCCAAGAAAAACTTGGAGGGTTCATTTCTTCGATGTTATTTCAGATCGGAAATAACTTTTAAGTACTTGATAGTTGCAGCAGATAGGACAATTACGATTTTATCATTTTGAGGGGAACCTTGGTTTACATAGAGTATTTGTTAGGATTTTTTGAGGTGTGCTTGGCATAGAAGAGGAGAGCTTTAGGAAAACCATCATTAAGAAAGGACCCAAAGTGCAACAAAAAACCCCTATTGCTAGGGGAATTTTTAAAAGATAAAAGATGATAAAAAATTTTATTATCAAGGCGGTAGACGGATTTGAACCGACGATCAAGCTTTTGCAGAGCCGTGCCTTACCACTTGGCTATACCGCCATAACATATAATATTGTAACCTAAAAAACAAGATAGGTCAAGAAAAACTTTTTGCTTCAAATTATTGTAGATGAAGAATGGTGAAAAAATCTCTCAAATAACTTGCGAATTCTAGTGATTTCTGCTATACTTATAGAGTTGTCTAAGACAGCAAATACTCATCTCGGATCCATTGTGGCACCGTTGCCCTTGTGGTCGTGCTGCAAGTTGACGTCTGAGAGAGGAGAAAAAAACAAAAAAGGAGAAACTACTCATGGCAGTAATTTCAATGAAACAACTTCTTGAGGCTGGTGTACACTTCGGTCACCAAACTCGTCGCTGGAACCCTAAGATGGCTAAGTACATCTTCACAGAACGTAACGGAATCCACGTGATCGACTTGCAACAAACTGTAAAATATGCAGACCAAGCATACGACTTCATGCGTGATGCAGCTGCAAACGATGCAGTCATCTTGTTCGTAGGTACTAAGAAACAAGCTGCTGATGCTGTTGCAGAAGAAGCTGTTCGTGCAGGTCAATACTTCATCAACCACCGTTGGTTGGGTGGAACTCTTACTAACTGGGGAACAATCCAAAAACGTATCGCTCGTTTGAAAGAAATCAAACGCATGGAAGAAGATGGAACTTTTGAAGTTCTTCCTAAGAAAGAAGTTGCATTGTTGAACAAACAACGCGCTCGTCTTGAAAAATTCTTGGGCGGTATCGAAGACATGCCTCGTATCCCAGACGTAATGTACGTTGTGGATCCACATAAAGAACAAATCGCTGTTAAAGAAGCTAAGAAATTGGGTATCCCAGTTGTAGCGATGGTCGACACAAACACTGACCCAGATGATATCGATGTTATCATCCCAGCGAACGATGACGCTATCCGCGCTGTTAAATTGATCACTGCGAAAATGGCTGACGCTGTTATCGAAGGACGTCAAGGTGAAGACAGTGTTGCTACAGTAGAAGCTGAATTGGCAGCTACTGAAGGTCAAGCTGATTCAATCGAAGAAATCGTTGAAGTTGTAGAAGGCGACAACGCTTAATTTCATTCAATAAGTAACGAACCTAAGAGGGCAGGGCTCAGCCCGACCCTCTTATTTTATTAAAAAATATAGGAGAACAAAAATGGCAGAAATTACAGCTAAGCTTGTAAAAGAATTGCGTGAAAAATCTGGTGCCGGTGTCATGGACGCTAAAAAGGCATTGGTTGAAGTTGAAGGTGATATCGAAAAAGCGATCGAATTGCTTCGCGAAAAAGGTATGGCTAAAGCAGCTAAGAAAGCTGACCGTGTTGCCGCTGAAGGTTTGACTGGTGTTTATGTCAATGGTAACGTTGCAGCAGTAGTTGAAGTAAACGCTGAAACTGACTTCGTTGCGAAAAACGCTCAATTCGTTGAATTGGTAAACGCAACAGCGAAAGTGATCGCTGAAGGTAAACCAGCTAACAACGAAGAAGCTCTTGCTTTGACAATGCCTTCAGGTGAAACTCTTGAAGCTGCATACGTATCTGCAACAGCTACAATCGGTGAAAAAATTTCATTCCGTCGTTTTGCTTTGCTTGAAAAAACAGATGCACAACACTTCGGTGCTTACCAACACAACGGTGGACGTATCGGTGTTATCTCTGTAATCGAAGGTGGAGACGAAGCACTTGCTAAACAAATCTCAATGCACATTGCTGCAATGAAACCAACTGTTCTTTCATATAAAGAATTGGATGAACAATTCGTGAAAGATGAATTGGCACAATTGAACCACGTCATCGACCAAGATAACGAAAGCCGTGCAATGGTTGGTAAACCAGCTCTTCCACACTTGAAATTCGGTTCAAAAGCACAATTGACTGACGAAGTGGTTGCTCAAGCTGAAGAAGATATTAAAGCTGAATTGGCAGCTGAAGGTAAACCAGAAAAAATCTGGGATAAAATCATCCCAGGTAAAATGGATCGCTTCTTCTTGGACAACACAAAAGTTGACCAAGCCTACACTCTTCTTGCACAAGTCTACATCATGGATGACAGCAAGACAGTGGAAGCTTACCTTGAATCAGTAAATGCTTCAGTTATCGAATTCGTTCGTTTTGAAGTTGGTGAAGGTATTGAAAAAGCTTCAAATGACTTTGAAGCAGAAGTTGCAGCTACAATGGCAGCAGCTCTTAACAACTAAGAATAAAAAAAGAGGTTTCGAAGGAAACCTCTTTTTTGTAAGATAAATTCATCTAAATAACTTTCCTTAGGTGAGTACGGACGTAAGCGAACTTCAAAGAAGTTCCATGACTAAATTAAGATACAAAGGGCGTTCGCGGATAAAGTCAAAATAGGAAGTTTGATGCAGAATCTTTAGATTCTAGGAAGACTTATCTTTTTGACACGATCCGCAGCCAGTGTTCAATTCGTTTTGAATCCATTCGCTTTTCAAATTTTAGGCTCATGCTAAAACAGTTCCCCGAACTGTTTTACTTCCAAAACTCCCGAGTGCTAGAAACATGATAGTTTCTAGCACTTTTCTCACAGCGGAAAGTTTTAGTAGATGACTGAGTAATTCTAATAAATAAATTTTTTTGTTTTATAGAATTTATTAGATTTGAAAAAAACAGTTTGTCTATACTCTTAGAGGAACGGAAACTTCTTTTTTGTAAGTAAAAACTGAAGCCGTTGCTTCAGTCTTTTGGTTAATGTGCGAAGGTATCGATTCCTAAAAGTAGGGAAAGGGTTCCCATGATGAGGCCGGCTAGGATTACCCCTAGCATGACAGCAAGACTACTGCGTTTGAAGTCCCAGTCAAGGATGGAAGCAGCAAGGGCACCAGTCCAGGCTCCAGTTCCGGGAAGAGGAATTCCAACGAAAAGCAACAAGGCCCAGAAAATACCTTTATCTCCCGCAGCTTTCTCTAATTTTTGTCCGCCTCTATGCCCCTTATTTAGACACCAGCTAAAAAAACCTCCGATGACTGGTTTTTTTGCGCCCCAGGTGAGAATATGGCGGGCGAAAAAGAAGATCAGAGGGACGGGGAGAAGATTTCCGATCACTCCGATCAGGAGTGCTGTCCATAAGGGAATGCCATTTGCAATGGCAAAAGGGATGGCTCCACGCAACTCAACGAGAGGAACCATAGAGATCAGGAAGGTAAATATATATTTCATTGGTAATGCCTTTCGATTAGTCTTCTTTATTCTATCGTATCTTCTTCTAATTGGCAACAATTCCAGCTTTGGAATGATCTTTTTAAATCTTTTATCTTGACTTTCTGATGGAGGAAGCATATAATAAAGACATAGTTAATTAGAATCATTATAAAAAGGAGAAATAACATGACAACTATGAAACATGAAGCAGCTACTGATGTAGCAACTTTTGCGCCTTCTAATAAAGAAACTCTTCCAGAAACAAAAGCCCTCTTGAACCAAGTGGTAGCAGATCTCTACGTGGCTCACATTGCTCTTCACCAAGTACACTGGTACATGCGTGGACGTGGCTTTATGGTCTGGCATCCAAAAATGGACGAATACATGGACAGCTTGGATGCAACCTTGGATGAAGTGAGCGAACGCTTGATCACTCTTGGTGGTGCGCCATATTCTAGCATGACTGAATTTTTGGAACACAGCAATATTGAAGAACGCCGTGGAACATTTACAAAAAATGTAGAAGAAAGCTTGACTCGTGTTCTTGAAATCTTCCATTACCTTGACGGCCTTTACCAAAAAGCTTTGGATGTTACTGACGCTGAAGGCGACGATGTAACCAACGATATCTTTGTTGGGGCTAAAGCAGAACTTGAAAAGAACATTTGGATGGTGGCTGCTGAACTTGGTCAAGAACCAGGATTATAAGATCATAAAAAAAATAGAAGCCGTTGGCTTCTATTTTTTTGCTTCGTAGGAGATTTCCACTAATTAAAGGAGTTCTTAATCTAACTATAGTTGGAGCGAAATCGAGGCCTATCGCTCCTATTTTTTTGGTATAGTTAATATGTGATTTTCTGTAAGCGTTCGCAGGTATAAGAAAGCGCTTACAAATTGAATGGTTAATCCTAAGAGGAGGTTTTTATGGGAAAGTCTTTTTTTGAAAAGCGTCCTGTTTTTAGTATTCGTAAGCTCTCAGTTGGAGCTTGTTCTGTTGTGATTGGGATTTCTGCCTTGGGTCTTTCAAGGGTCCATGCGGAAGAAAGCCAGCCCTCGAAAGTGAGCCGACTTCAATGGAGGCACCAGGTGTTGTGACGGGAAACTCAGAAACGAAAGTTCCTGAAGCTGTTGCAAGGGTTTCAGAAGCTCCAGCTGTCATCACCCCTACCAGAGCTGAGGAAAAGCCAGCGCCTCAAGACGAAGGCCAGCCCGTTTCAGTTTCATCTGAGCGTGGTACAGGAACGGAAGCAACAGCTGCTCCAGATCAAAATCGTGTAGCGGAGGATATTGTGCAAGATCGAGAACGTGATTTTAATAAAGATTGGTATTTTAAATTAAATGCGGCTCCTGGTGCAGAAGGGCGTCAAGTGGATGTCAAGGATTGGAAAAAATTAGATCTTCCTCATGACTGGTCTATTTTCTTTGATTTCGATCACAACTCTCCTGCTCAAAATGAAGGGGGGGCAATTAAACGGAGGGGATGCTTGGTATCGAAAGACCTTCCGTTTGGACGATAAAGATCTAGATAAGAAGGTCCGCTTGGAATTTGGCGGGGTTTACATGGATTCCAAAGTCTATGTAAACGGACAATTCGTCGGTCATTATCCAAATGGCTACAATGCCTTTTCTTATGATATTACTCCTTATTTGAATGCGGATGGAAGCGAGAATACCATCGCCGTTCATGTGGTCAATCAACAACCAAGTAGCCGTTGGTATTCTGGTAGCGGGATTTACCGGGATGTTAAGCTGAGTGTGATGGACAAGGTTCATTTAGCGCAGTATGGGACTACGATTACGACCCCTCAGTTGGAGAAACAGCAAGATGGGGCAGTGGATACAGTGGTGAAGAGTCGCATTGTCAACCAGGATGATCAAGCCCATAGTATTTATGTGGAATATGAAATTGTCGATCAAAATGGCCAAGTGGTGAGCGAAAAACACGCAGTGAAGCACAAGCTGTTCTAGCAGGTCAAGAAATCAACCTATCTCAAACCCTCCATGTTGAAAAACCAACCCTCTGGGATGTGAAAACGGATCATCCAGCTCTCTATACCTTGTATACGCGTGTTTATCGGGATTCGCAGTTGGTCGATGTGCAAAAGGAACGCTTTGGTTATCGCTATCTGAACTGGACGCCAGAAGGTGGCTTCTTCCTGAATGGGGTGGCGACGAAATTCCACGGGGTATCCCTTCACCATGACCACGGGGCTCTTGGAGCTGAGGAAAATTACAAGGCTGAATACCGTCGTCTCAAACAGATGAAGGACATGGGAGTCAATGCGATCCGGACGACCCACAACCCAGCCAGTGAACAAACCTTAAAAATTGCAGCTGAGTTGGGCTTGATGGTCCAAGAAGAAGCTTTTGATACCTGGTATGGTGGCAAGAAACAATACGATTACGGTCGTTTCTTTGAAAAAGATGCCACTCACCCAGAAGCTCGTAAGGGGGATACTTGGTCAGATTACGATCTACGGACCATGGTAGAGCGGGGCAAGAACAATCCAGCTATTGTCATGTGGTCAATCGGTAACGAAGTCGGTGAAGCAGATGGATCAGACAAATCTGTCGCAACTGTTCGTCGGTTGGTCAAGACCATCAAAGACGTGGATGCAACCCGCTATGTCACTATGGGAGCTGATAAATTCCGCTTTGGTGATGGATCAGGAGGCCATGAAAAGGTAGCAGCAGAGCTCGATGCGGTTGGATTTAACTATTCAGAAGCCAACTATGAAAGCTTACGGGCCAAACATCCAAACTGGCTCATTTATGGATCAGAAACCTCTTCTGCAACGCGGACACGGGGCTCATACTATCATCCTGAAAGAGAATGGGTCGGCAGCAACCAAGAAGACCGCCATTATGAACAATCAGACTACGGCAATGACCGGGTTGGTTGGGGTCGGACAGCAACCGCCTCTTGGACCTTTGACCGTGATCATGCCGGCTATGCAGGACAATTTATCTGGACCGGTACGGACTATATCGGTGAGCCAACCCCATGGCACAACCAAAATGATACACCTGTGAAAAGTTCTTATTTCGGTATTGTAGATACTGCCGGCCTTCTAAAGAATGATTTTTACCTTTACCAAAGTCAATGGGTATCGGCTGAGAAACATCCAATGGTGCATCTCTTACCACATTGGAACTGGGACAATCCAGAATTAGCCAATCGTGTCATGGATGAAGAAGGACGGATCCCTGTTCGTGCCTTCTCCAATGCCCGCAGTGTGGAATTGATTGTCAATGGGAAATCACAAGGAGTCAAGACCTTTACTAAGAAGACCACAGCAGATGGCCGGACCTACCAAGAAGGGGCAAATCCGGATGAACTCTATCTAGAGTGGTTAGTCCCTTATGTACCAGGCAAGGTGGAAGCTATTGCCCGCAACGAAGCAGGAGAAGTGATTGCCCGCGATCAGATTAAAACAGCTGGGAAGCCAGCCGGTGTTCGTCTGTTGAAAGAAGAACACGCCATTGCAGCAGACGGCAAGGATCTGACCTATATTACCTATGAAATCGTCGATGAAGAAGGTCGTGTGGTCCCAACTGCCAATAACTTGGTGCATTTCCATCTGCATGGACAAGGTCAAATTGTCGGTGTCGATAATGGGGAACAAGCCAGCCGGGAACGCTACAAAGCGCAGGAAGATGGCTCATGGCAACGTCGGGCCTTTAACGGCAAAGGGGTTGTCATTGTCAAATCAACGGAGCAAGCAGGTGCCTTTACCCTGTATGCAGACTCAGACCGCTTGCAGTCAGACCAAGTCAGCCTCTTTACTGGTAAGAAGGACCAGGAAGAACGCTCTGTCTTGGGAGTCGAACCGGTTCGAACTCAAGTGTACTTGGGACAAAATCCTGAACTTCCAAGTCACGTATCTGTTGTTTATAGTGATGGCAAGGCCCAAGAAGAAGCCGTTGAATGGGATGCAGCAGACTATAGTCGTGCTGGCCAAGTCCGGGTGACAGGTCATGTTCAAGGACGGACGGTCGAAGCTCTGGTCGATGTGATCGGTGTGGAGCAAGTCCTTCCAGTTATCAAACAAATCCCACAGGGAGCAGATCTAGCGACAGTGGATAAGACTGTGCAATTGGTCTTCACAGATGGCCGAACAGTTAGCTATGAAGTTGATCAATGGACCTTGGAAGCTGGTCAAGAAGATCAGTTGTCCACACCAGGTGCTCGCTTGAAGGCGACAGGTCTCCTAGGCAATGGGGAAGCCGTCCAAGCGACGCTAGTGGTTGCAGGTGGAACAGTCAGCAAGGCTAAGAAACCAACTGTGCAGCTAGATGGGGTAGCCCTTCCAAAATTTGGTAGTGGCAATCATACTATTTTCCGTCCGCTGGCTTATGGGCAAGAGCCTGGTCAAGTCACAGCAAGTGCAGAAAATGCCCAAGTGACGGTCCTACAAGCTAGCCGCGAAAATGGTTTGAAGGCTCAAATCTTTGTGGCTGCTCAGGATACGGGAGCTGTCCAGACCTATGTGGTCCAATTCCAAGAAGAAAGTCCACAGATCCAGCGCCTAGAATTGCGTCTGCCAGAAGGACAGGAACTCAAGGAAGACCAAACGGTACCACTGAAGTCATTGCCCATTACCAAGATGGTAGCCAGGCAAGTTTCAAAGCAGATCAAATCGATGTGAAGACAAGAGCTGGTAGTCAAGGAAAAGCGGTCGCAAGCAAGAAAGGTTTGGAACTACGGGAAGCAGGATTGATTCATTTACAAGCTAGCTTCCAAGGACAAACAGGGGAATTAACCTTTACCATCACGCCAAATCCAGAAGAAAAGACAGTTGTCAAGGTGCGTCCTGTACGGATCAGCACCGATCGAAACGTTTTGCCAGCTCTTCCAGAGACCGTCTTGGTCGAGTATGATAAGGGATTCCCGAAAGAAAAACGTGTGACCTGGGATGCCGTAACCGCAGATCAAGTCAAGGATTATCATAGCTTTACAGTCACAGGTCATGTAGAGGGTGTGGAAAAAGAAGCCCAAGCTCAAGTAACGGTTGAAGGCATTATCGCTGTAGAAGAAGTCAGCACGACAACGCCAGTTGGTGAAAAACCAGCCCTTCCAGAAAGCGTGCGGACTTATCACTCCAATGGCAAGACCTATGCTGCCAAGGTGGCCTGGGATGCGGTTGATCCGCAACTCTTGGCCCAAGAAGGAGAAGTTGTCCTAGCCGGTCGTGTAGAAGGAACCAACCTTCCAACCCGTCTTCATATTCGTGTTTCTAGCACCACAGTCAAGGGAGCCAATGTAGCAGAGCAATGGACAGGATCAGTCTTGCCACTCGCCTTTGCAAGTGACTCTAACGATGCGGATCCAGTTGCTAAGGTCAATGATAAGGTCATCTCCTTTACCGATGCTCCAGCTAACCGTTGGACCAACTGGGGCCGTGACAATGCGGAAGATTCTGTTGGTATCTTGTTTGGAGATTCTGGTATCTTGACCAAGCGAGCAGTGGACAACCTCCATGTTGGTTTCCATGAAGACCACGGCGTTGGGGCTCCAAGTGAGTATGTGATTGAGTACTATACAGGGGAACAAATCCCAACTGTTCCAAGCAATCCAAATCGCGTCAAAGACGAAACAGACCATCCATTTAACAATCCAGCCAACTGGAAAGAAGTCAGCAACCTAACCGTTGAAGAACCGGTAGCAGCTGGCAAGATGAATCATTTCAGTTTTGATAAAGTCGACACCTATGCCGTTCGGATCCGCATGAAGACACCAGAAGGCAAACGTGGAAGCTCTATTTCAGAGATTCAGATCTTTGCCAATAAGGTTGCGGCAGAAGAAAGAGCCAGGTGACCATTCGTGTCAACGGTGAGGTTTTACCAGGAGTTAATCCAAGTGTGACCGATTACTACATCGATGCGCGTGATCGGGCTTATCCACAAGTGGAAGCGACAGCTAGCCATAACGGTCTTGCAACGGTTGTGCCAAGCGTCCATGAAGGTGAGCCAATCCGTGTCATCCATAAAGCAGAAGATGGTACTATCTTACAAGAATACCGCCTCCATCTCACAAGTGATGCAGAAAAACTGAAACAAGCTGCTCCAGTAGCAGTAGAAGCAGGCAGACGTTTTGTGAAAGTCGGTCAAGATCTAGTTCTACCATCTACAGTAGGTGTCTACTTTAAAGGGGACACAGGTTATGAACGCAAGGAACTGACGGTGGACTGGCAGGCTATCCCAGCTGATGCACTTTCTCATGAAGGCAGCTTCACGTTAGAAGGAAAGGTCCTCGGATATGATCTGACAGCTCAGCTGACCGTCCGGGTGTCAGAAAAGACAGGAGAAAACCTCTCTGTGAACCGTGACTACAATGCAGAAGATACAAGGGCATTTGCTAGTGAAACCAATGATCTCGATCCAAATCAAATCGATTATATCGATTACATCAACGATGGTGGCTACAACGAGTACTATCGCTGGACCAACTGGAAGAGAGAGCCTGATCAAACTGAAGCCTTTGCTGGTCTCATCTTCAAGAAATGGTCAAGTAACCGAGCGCTTAGTCAATAAAGTAGCGGTTGATTTCTTTGCAGATCAGGAAACAGGCCTGCCAACTAAGACAGTTCTTGAACGCTATATTGGTCCAGACTTTGATGTCCCGGATGATTATGGCAATCTGAAAAATCTTCCAGATCATCCATTTAACCAGGCCTCTAACTGGGAAGAAATTCCGTATAGCTTGGATTATGCCTTTGAGCCTGGTTATATCTCTAACCTCAGCTTCAACGAAACCAGAACCAAAGCCATCCGTTTAAGAATGGTCCGTGATGAACATCTAAAAGGGATCGGAATCATTGAATTGAGCGCCTATGCCCCAACAGAAGAGGCTCAGGCAACAACTGATGTCACCATCCAAGTGAATGGCAAAGACCTAGAAGGCTTTAACCCAGATGTGACAGATTATCATCTAGAGTATGAGGGAGAACGTCCAATCGTTTCGGCACAAGGTAAGAATGGAACAGCCGTTACGGTCGTAGATGCTAAAAGTGCCAATGCCCCTGTGCTTGTCAAGGTTGTCTCAGAAGATGGCAAGCTCGAAAAAGTATATCAACTTTCTCTCTCTGCAAAAGCACCTACAGGCTCAGCCATTCCTGAAGAAGGGGTCAAGAATCTGGTCCACACCAAACCAGAGTTGGTGATTGAGCCAGAAGAGATGGACTTTGAACGCTTAGAACGTCCAAATGCGGAACTTCCAAAAGGTGAGAAACGTGTGGTTCAAGAAGGTCAAAAAGGTCGCAAATTGCGCTTGGTGGAAGTCTCTCAAGAAAATGGTGTGGAAAGCCGGAAGGAACTGGATGCCTTTGTAGAGCTAGATCCAGTGGCAGAAATCACAGAGGTGGGCACGAAAGAAGTACTTCCAGACACTCCACAACCAGATCCACAACCAGATCCACAACCGCAACCGCAACCAGATCCACAACCACAACCGCTTCCGGACCCAGAGCGTCCTCATGTCTCAGAAGGACCAGTAGCTACCGCAACTCCTCAAACATCTCTTGAGGTCAAAGCGGTACGCCAGGAAGGGACGGATGCAGTAGGGAAGGAAGTCGAGAAAACAGCTCAAACACCAGCAGTTTCAGCTGCTCCAGTTTCCGAAGGAAGGTTACCAAATACGGGAACGGAAGAAAGCGTCGCCAGCCTCGTTGCTGGAATCCTAGCGGCGGGCCTTGCCAGTGCTGTGCTGGACGATCAGAAAAAAAGAGCCAATAAGGCCAAGTAAAACAGCTAGAGAAACTAGCAAAAAACGGTGAAAAGTTCACAGGTAAAAGAAGGAGGATGGGGAAGCCCCACCCTCTTTACCTGGTGACATAAAGGAATAGAATATGGGAAAAAGATTATTTGATAAGATTGGCATTCGTAAACTCTCAGTAGGTGTCTGCTCGGTAGTCGTAGCGACTTGTTATTTAGGAACTACTACCAGTTACGCAGAGGAACAAGCTGAGAGGAGTGAAACTCGCGAAGAACGGGTTGAAACAAGCAATGCAGGAGATCAAGGAAAGGAGGAGAAAACTGTGAACGAGCACCAAGAACAATCAGAACAGCCCTCAGCAGCTACTAGTGAGAAAGAAAATCGCACAGTCAGTCAAGGGACAGAAGCAAGCCAACCAGCCACTTCTCTAAACGAGGAGACTGAGATTGCGGATTACGGACCACTTCCAAGCAAGGCTCAGATGCAATACCATCGCGAAGAACTAGCAGCCTTCATCCACTTTGGGATGAATACTTACTACGATCGTGAGTGGGGAGATGGGCAAGAAGATCCTTATTATTTCTATCCAGAGCATCTGGATACCGATCAGTGGATCAAAACCCTGAAGGATGCAGGCTTTAAACGGACGATCATGGTCGTCAAGCACCACGATGGCTTCCTCTTGTACCCATCCAAATACACCGACCATACCATTGCCAAAAGTGGTTGGAAAGATGGAAAAGGCGATGTTCTAGCCGAGGTTTCTGCTTCTGCCAGCAAGTATGACATGGACATGGGGGTCTATCTCTCACCTTGGGATGCTCACAGCCCTCTCTACCATGTGGATACAGAGGACCAATACAATGAATACTACCTCAACCAGCTCAAAGAAATCCTTGAAGATCCTAAATATGGAAACAAAGGCAAGTTCGTAGAAGTCTGGATGGATGGAGCGCGTGGCGATGGGGCTCAAAAGGTCACCTATACCTTTGACAAGTGGTTTGAAGTCATTCGCAAGGCCCAAGGCGATATAGCTATCTTCTCAGCTGAACCGACCAATGTTCGTTGGATTGGAAATGAAAAGGGGATTGCCGGAGATCCGGTTTGGCAAAAGGTTAATCCAGATAAGATCCGCAACAATCCATCCAATAGCTACCTCAATCACGGGGATCCAGAAGGGAAGCAATACTCAGTGGGAGAAGCCGATGTTTCTATTCGCTCCGGCTGGTTCTACCATGACAATCAAGAGCCTAAGTCCTTGCGCGAATTGATGGACATTTACTTCAAATCGGTCGGCCGTGGAACTCCACTCTTACTCAATATTCCACCCAACCAAGATGGGAAATTTGCGGATGCCGATGTGGCCCGTTTGAAAGAATTCCGCCAGACCTTGGACCAACTCTACAGTGTGAACTATGCGGCAGGAGCTTTGGTAGAAGCTGACTCAACACGACGCAATCCGCTCTACAAGGCCAGCCATTTGACAGATGGGGATGAAAGACCAGTTGGGCTCCTGCAGATGATGCCAAAACCGGCTCTTTTGTCCTCGATCTTGGAAAAGAGCAACACTTTGATGTGGTAGAGCTCAAGGAAACGATCGAGAAAGGCCAACGGATTTCTGCTTTCACCATTGATGTGGCAGTGAATGGCCAATGGGTTCCTTATGGGGCTGGCTCAACCGTTGGATACCGCCGTTTGATCAAAGGGCAACCGGTTGATAGTCGCTATATCCGGGTGTCCATCACCGATGCCCAAGCTACTCCAATCTTGAACGGAGTCTCTGTCTATAAGACGCCAGCTAGCATTGAAGAAACCGATGGCTATCCGCTTGGTTTGACCTATTATTCTGACCGGACAGCTGAGCGGGCCAATGGCCAATGGAATGAAGAGGGAGAAGGCGTTCGAGGCACCTCTATGTGGACCAAGGAAAAGGGAGCTTCCGTAACCTATCAGTTTGAGGGCACCAAGGCCTATGTGGTCGCAACCGTCGACCCTGGTCATGGGGAAATGGATGTCTATGTCGATGGACAAAAGCTAGCGACGGTCAATACCCAAAGCTCGAGCCGCAAACGCAGCCAAAAGGTCTATGAAACACCGGACTTGGCAACAGGATCCCACACCTTGACCTTGGTCAATAGCAAGGGAGATGCGATCGCAATGGAAGGGATTTATGCCCTCAATAATCAAGAAAAGGGGCTCTTTGAGTTTGCTCAGCCAACCCTAGCTGTTAAGAAAGGCGACCCAGCGCAAGTCGTCGTCAAGAGAAAAGGTGGCTATAAAGGAAGTGCCAGTCTTAAATTGATCACAGAACCAGGAACAGGGGTTCATGGCAAGGTCTACAAAGATACCAACGTCACCCTTGAGTTCGCAGATGGCGAAACGGAAAAAACAGTCCAAGTCCCAACCCTTGATTTTGTTGGAAAAGCGAACGATGTCTATGACTTTAAGGTCAAATTGTTGCATCCAGATCAGGGAAGCCTGGTCGGTTTTATTCCAGATCTGACAGTCCAAGTGATGAACGAGGACTAGCTGCCAAAAAATCGCAAAGCAGTGGATGACCAAGAACCGAAAATGCATGATAGTGAAGGCTGGACAAAAACTGTCCAGCCTTCACTGTTTGATAGAAATAACTGTATGACGCAATGATTGAGTGCTCAAAGTACTGCTTTTGAGGTGGCAGATAGGGCTTGCGAAGCAAGTTTCCTAAGTTTATGTACACCTTCCAAGTTCCAAAGACGACCTATGGTGGCGGAAACAATATTTTCTTCATTCTCAATCTTCAACAGTCTCTCAGACTGTTGAAGTTATGTAGGGTGGGAAAATTGAAAAGGTTTTGGGAACTTTTTCAACCGTTTTCAATTTTAGGAGTTCTTTCCTACTCCCTTATTTTTCTCCTTTCCTTAAGAGATTCCTATTTCCATAGAGTCTTTGCTTTATTTACAGCCGTAAAAATTGTATAATAGTCAAATAAGGTCAATGATGAGAAGGAACACTCCAAGGCCATTTTTATGGGCCAAAGAGCAGAGCATCCATCTAGAAAAAAACAAGTCAGAAAGGAGCATCATGGCAAATAAGAACACATCTGATAGCATTGAAGCTTATATCAAGGCCTTGCTGGCTCAAGCTGGCATAGCAGAGCTCAAAAGAAGTGAGTTAGCCGATGTCTTTCAGGTTGTACCCAGTCAGATTAACTATGTCATTAAGACCCGCTTTACCGAAAGCCGAGGGTATATTGTAGAAAGTAAGCGCGGTGGGGGTGGCTATATCCGCATTGGCAAGGTCCAGTTTTCAGATCACCATCAGATGCTCCAAGACCTGGCAGCCAATATTGGAGAGACCATCAGCCAGCAGGTCTTTAATGATATCCTCCAGATGCTCTATGAAGAAAAATTATTGACAAAACGTGAGGCTCAGCTCTTGCTTGCGACAACCTCCGATGAGGTCCTAGGTCGAGATGCTCTCATCCTACGAGCAACGATGCTGAAAAAAATCATTCAACAAGTAGATAGAAAAGGAAATACCGACTAGATGAACTATTCAACAGCACTGTTAGAAAGTATAGAAGCGGCCCAAATACTAGCAGGGCACTATCAGGGGAACACCTTAGATACTTGGCATCTCTTGACGGCTATGGCCAATAATCCCTATAGCGTGGCAGGTTCTGTACTGAACGATTATCCTATGCAGATCGATGAGTTTCAGGATGCAGCGGAGCATATCACAGGCCAAGCTTTTCAAAGTGACAATCGGTATGAAATCTTCCCATTTTCTTATCGGATGGAAGCCATTATGAAGCACGCAAGGGAGATTGCCCAGGTTCTTCATGCCAAGACCTTGGGAACAGAGCATGTGCTCCTCTCTCTTCTAGCAGACCGTGGGACCTTGGCGAGCCAAGTCATGGAGTTTGCCGGCTTTGCCTTTACAGAGCAAGACAAGGGAGTTCCTATTGCCTCCCTTCGAAAGAATCTTGAGGACAAGGCAGGCTGGGATAAGAATGATATCAAAGCCATTCGGAGCCTTTATCGGGCCCAAAATCCTAACCGCCAAACCATGGGAAATATGATGGGCATGCCCCCAAGCACCAGTGGAGGTCTTGAAGATTATACCCGTGATTTGACGGAAATGGCGCGTGCAGGCCAGCTTGAGCCTGTGATTGGTCGGGATGCAGAGATTTCACGCATGATCCAAATCCTCAGCCGCAAGACGAAGAACAATCCTGTATTGGTGGGAGAAGCAGGGGTCGGAAAAACCGCCCTTGCATTAGGTCTGGCCCAGCGTGTTGCTAGTGGCAATGTTCCAGCTGAAATCGCGCAAATGCGTGTTCTTGAATTGGATCTCATGAATGTCGTTGCAGGGACGCGCTTCCGTGGAGACTTCGAAGAACGGATGAACAATATCATCCAGGATATCGAAGAAGACGGTCACGTGATTCTCTTTATCGATGAACTGCATACCATTATGGGGTCAGGATCCGGTATTGATTCGACCTTAGACGCAGCCAATATTCTAAAACCAGCCCTGGCACGAGGAACCTTGCGTACAGTTGGAGCAACGACACAAGATGAGTACCAAAAGCATATCGAAAAAGATGCAGCCCTTTCTCGGCGTTTTGCGAAAGTCACCATTGAAGAGCCAAGTGTTGCAGATAGCATCCAAATTCTCCAAGGCTTGAAAGAGACCTACCAGGACCACCATCATGTGACCATTACCGATGAAGCGATCGAAACAGCTGTCAAATATGCCCACCGCTATTTGACCAGCCGTCAATTGCCAGATTCAGCCATTGATCTCTTGGATGAAGCGGCAGCTACTGTACAAAATCGAGATTCCAACGGTCACGTAAAAGAAGAGTTGACCGCCTTAGACCGGGCTTTGATGGACGGCAAGTGGAAGAAAGCAGCCCAACTCTTAGAAGTAGAGGCCACTCCCATTGTCTACAAAAAAGAGGTCACTGACCAAGATGTTTTTGTGACCTTGAGCCAATTATCTGGTATTCCAACTCAAAAACTGACTCAAACCGATGCCAAGAAGTACCTAAACTTAGAAACAGAATTGCACAAGCGCGTGATTGGTCAAGACCAAGCCGTTTCGAGTATCAGTCGGGCTATTCGACGCAATCAATCGGGTATCCGTAGCAATAAACGTCCGATCGGTTCTTTCATGTTCCTAGGACCTACCGGTGTCGGAAACAGAGTTAGCCAAAGCTTTGGCGGAAGTTCTGTTTGATGATGAATCGGCCCTCATCCGTTTTGATATGAGTGAGTACATGGAAAAATTCGCGGCCAGTCGCCTCAACGGAGCTCCTCCAGGCTATGTGGGCTACGAAGAAGGAGGCGAGTTGACCGAGAAAGTCCGCAACAAACCATATTCAGTTCTCTTATTTGATGAGGTGGAAAAAGCCCACCCAGATATTTTCAATGTCCTTTTGCAAGTCTTGGATGACGGAGTCTTAACCGATAGCAAAGGCCGGAAGATTGACTTCTCCAATACCATTATCATCATGACCTCAAACCTGGGAGCAACAGCCCTTCGGGATGATAAGACCGTTGGCTTTGGTGCCAAAGATATTCGCTTTGACCAAGCCAATATGGAAAAACGCATGTTTGAAGAGTTGAAGAAGACCTATCGTCCAGAGTTTATCAACCGGATTGATGAAAAGGTGGTCTTCCATAGTCTCTCAAGCGAGGACATGCAGCAGGTGGTGAAAGTCATGGTCAAACCGCTCATCGCGACCTTGGCCGAACAAGGCATGACCCTCAAATTCCAGCCTTCAGCGCTCAAGTTGCTAGCAACCAAAGGGTACGATCCAGAAATGGGAGCTCGCCCACTCCGTCGTGTCTTGCAGACCGAAGTGGAAGATCAACTAGCAGAGCTATTGCTGAAAGGGCAAGCCCAAGAAGGGCAAACGATCAAGGTTGGAACGACAGCTGGAACGATCAAGTTTGAGATTGTCTAGGAGGACGTCATGACGCTTCAGCGATTAACCCGTATTTCGCTTTTGGCGGCCCTTTGTGTCGCTCTACGTCAGGCTTTTGCCCCTTTTCCAAATGTCCAACCTATTTCGGCCATCTTTTTTCTCTTGGTGATGTTTGAAGGGTATAGCTTTGCTTTTCTTGTGATGATGATCACCATGTTTGTCTCCGCCTTTTTCCTGGGGATGAGCCTGATTGTGTTCTTTCAGATTGTCGCCTTTGGCTGTTTGATGCTCATTTGGCGCATCAGTTACAAGTGGTTGCCCTTTGTCCTTCAGATCCTTTTTGTGGGCCTACTGTCCTTTGCTTATGGGGTCTTGATCGATAGTGTTTATGCCTTGATATACCATATTCCTTGGTGGACCTATGCTTTGGTCAATGGTTTTAGTTTTAACCTTGCCCATGCTCTATCGACGATCATTTTCTATCCCATTATCTATCAAATCTTTAGGAGATTTTATGTTGAAAAAAACCATTTCTAGCTTGATGACCTTACTTGCAGCTCTTCTTTTAGCGAGTTGCGCTCCGTCTCATAGTACAAACAATCAAACAACTGCTTCTAGCACAGAAGTTGCCAAGAAAAACGAAATTTCGATTACGATTAGTGTGACGCCAGAAGGTCAGAAAGCGCAATCAAAAACCTTGAAAGTAGCAGAAGAGAGCAACCTTATGAAAGTGCTCAAAGACAACTACAAGATTGAAGAAAAAAATGGCCTGATCACCTCGATTGACGGTCACAGCCAAGATGAATCCAAAGGCCTTTACTGGATGTACAAGATCAATGGTGAAATGGCTCCAAAAGGTGCTGCTGAAACAACCGTTAAAAAAGGGGATAAGATCGAATTCTATCAAGAAGTGTATAAATAAGAAAAGCTGGACAGTTTGTCCGACTTATTTTCTGCTAAAGTGTAGGAACTTACCTAAAACTTCTTACAACTTTCACTTTTTTATTTGAGAAACTATTGACAGCCTCACACAGCAGTGTTACAATAGTGTTACAAAATATTACAAATATTACAAATAGAGGTTCTGTTATGAAAAACAAAAAAATCATTTCCTTAGCAGCCCTGGCCCTGACAGCTACTCTTTTCCTAGGAGCTTGTGGCGGGAATAAAGAAGAAAAAACTTCAGAAGCAAGCAGTTCAAAGACTAGTCAAGTCAAACAAACCAGCTCCTCTTCTAAGAAAAAAGTAATTACTAGTAAGGATCCGATTGCCTCTTCGTCCTCTGATAGCAAATCAGAAGAAAACCATAGCGTTGGTAGCAAGACCAACCGAGATGCAGCTAGTCAAACTCCTGCTCCAGCAAAAGCAGAGACACCAGGAGCATCGGCAACAAAAGAAGTAGCTGCTCCAGCGAAAACAGCTAAAGAAAAATTGCCAAGTCTAGAAGACGGTCATGCCCAGGCTAAGAAGCAAGCTTCTGCTACGGAGAATGCCCAATACAAGGGAGTCTATTCTGTAGCAGCAGGGGATTTCTCTGCAGCAGCTGGGAATTGGTCTGACAAGCGCGACACTGGAGTCACTATTGGCCAAGGTGGTCAAGTGACTATCCAACTTCCTGGGGGCCAACCCGTAGCCTATGGTATCAGCGGGTATAACTATACCTTGGATGATGGTCATTACCATGCTAATCTCTCGGCAGGAGATGGCTCTGCAGCGACTTTGGATATTGTAGTTGGAAAAGATGGCTCTGTATCTAGTGTGACAGTTCTGAAAGACGGTGTCAGCCACTCCCTCACTCGTGAATAAGATTCGAAAGATCTGAAAGGAGAAGCTTCTCTTTTCAGATTTTTTTGTTGATTTGTAGAAAAATATATTTTTTTATAAAAAACTATTGACAGACAGAAAATATAGTTTATAATAAAAACATAAAGAAAATCTATTTATAAAAAATTATAAAAAGGAGTTCATATGAAAAAAGAAAGAATTGCCCTGGTTTTTGGAACCTTTGCGCCTCTTCATCAAGGGCATATTGACCTGATCCAGCGGGCCAAGCGTCAGTGTGATCGCGTTCGTGTCATCGTTTCCGGTTATGAAGGGGACCGTGGTGAAGAAGTGGGACTGACTTTACAAAAACGCTTCCGTTATATCCGCGAAGCCTTCTCAAATGATGAATTGACCCAAGTCTATAAGTTAGATGAGACAGAACTTCCTCGTTATCCTTTGGGCTGGGAGCCTTGGTTACAAACAGCCCTAGACACCATCCAGTATCAAACAGAGACAGAAGAGTTGATCTTTTATGTAGGGGAGAAAGCTTATAAGGAAGAGTTGGAAGCGAGAGGGTTTGAAGTTCACTTAGAAGAGCGTCGCTTCGGAATCTCTGCTACCATGATCCGGGAAAATCCAAGCAAATACTGGAAATACATCGCTCAGCCCTTCCGTCGCCAGTTCACGAAAAAGTCTTGATCATGGGGAGCGCCAGCAACGGGAAAACGACCCTTGCAAAGGACTTGGCTCGCTTTTACGATGCACCTGTTAGTCTGGAGTATGCCCGTGAATACCAGATAAAAAACAATGTTCGCGATGATGAGCTCACGCCCAAAGATTACTATTACCTACTCTTAGGACAGTATGATCAAACCTCCAAGCTCATCGATAGTAGTGCCAATCGAGGTCTTGTCATCGCCGATACCAATTCCCTGGTAACCAAGGGTTATTACGACTACTACATGGAGGTCGAAGGCCAGGATACCGGCATGACCGATACCTTCGACAACCTCTTTGTCAGTATTCTGTCCAAAGAAAAATGGGATTTGATCCTCTTTGTCCAGCCGATCGGCTCTTATGTCAATGATGGTTTCCGAGACATGACTATGGCTGACGAAGAGATCCGCACCAGCTTTTCAAATTACCTAGACCAATTGCGTCAGCAATACCTAGGGAACATTCCGACCACTTTCCTCGCATCAGACTACCTCGGCAACTACGAAGAAGCCAAGAAGGTGATCGATGCCATTTACCAAGCCGACTAAGGAGCAGCTTATGAAAAACCTATCTCAAAAATTCGCAACTTTTAGCCAAGACTTTAGAAATGTTCACCAAGAAGCGAAAAAGCAAGGCTTTGTCAATATTATGAAACTTCTATGGGAGGACCTTTTTGTGGGACGTACAGCCTTTCAATGGATCTATCTCCTGCTTCTTTCCAGCGTTCCCTTCTTCTTAGAATGGACCAATCGTACAGGACAGCATGATTGGCTGGGACTGTTTGCCTCTTGGACAGGCATTGTCTGCGTCATCCTGGTTGCAGAAGGGCGTGCTAGTAACTACCTTTTTGGAGCAGTGAATTCAGCGATCTACCTCGTTTTAGCCCTCAATAAGAACTTCTACGGGGAAGTTCTGACAACTCTTTATTTCTTCATCATGCAACCGATCGGCCTCTATGTCTGGCTCTCTAATCGGATCAATGATCAAGGTAAGGTCGAAGAATCTCACTTTGAAGCCAAGAAATTAAACTTGATCGAGTGGATGCGCTACTTGGCCTTGTGTGTTGTGATTTGGATCGGTATGGGCTTTGCGTATCAGAGCATCCATAGCGCTCGCCCTTTCCGCGATAGTATCACCGATGCGACCAATGGGGTCGGCCAGCTCCTAATGACCCGCCTTTACCGGGAGCAATGGATCTTCTGGATTGCGACCAACGTCTTTAGTATCTATCTCTGGTGGGATCAGAGTCTTCACATTCAAGGGATGTACTGGGTTTACACGCTCAATAGTTTAGTGGGCTGGTACCAATGGACCAAAGCCCTCAAGAAGGAGGTGGCTTAGATGGCAAGTCTCTCAATTCCAGCAGGAATGACGGAGAAAGAGTATTTTGAGACGGTCGCTAGTGAAGTAGACTTTCTCAAGTGGTACAAGGAGCAAGACCTGCCGACTTATGAAACTCCAAGTGTCACAGCGGACATGGTGGCTTATTGTTTTGTTGATGGCCAGCTCAAGCTCTTAGCTATTCGCCGCAAGGCCCACCCTTATCAACACCGCCTCGCCTTGGTGGGGGGGCTTTGTGAACAAGGATGAAGATGCGACCCATGCCTGCATCCGAGAAGTTAAAGAAGAAGTCGGGCTCGATCTTCCAGTGAATAAGGTGGAACAGCTCATGACCGTTTCCACCCCTGGGCGGGACCCCAGAGGCTGGGTCATTACCATCGCCCATCTGGTCTATCTGCCAGCAGAAGCAGTAGAGTTAGCCCATGCAGGTGACGATGCCAAGGAAGTTGTTTCTCGATGTCGATTTCAAAAAGTCCCAGTGTTTGCTCGATGGAGAACCCTTAGCTGCTTCTGATTTTGCCTTTGACCACTACCAGATTATTCAAGAATCGATCAAGCGGATTCAGGGGCGTCTGGACTGGAACCCAACCTTCCTCTATCTGTTAGAGGAGCCTTTCACCGTTTATGAAGCAACCGAGTTGGTCAATCTGATTAATCCTGGACGCCCCATCGTTAGCAATAACTTCCTCGTAAAATTCGGAGAATTCGTGGAAGAAGTGGGTGTCAAGCGGGTACCTAAGAAAAAACCACGCAAGACTTATCGCTTAAAACAGTAGATCGAGCGGGGTTCATTCTACCAGCCCTCCCTTACTTTTAGCAGCTGGAGGGCTTTTTCTGATTTTTCCTGCTCCACTTGTGTGCAAAGTGGCATAATAAACATAATTGAGATCAAAAGAGACAAGACTATGGAAGAAAAAATAATTTTACCACAAAATACACGACTGATGGGGGCCCTGCTTGGTTTTATCGGAGGGGGCCTCGATGTCTTTTGCCACATGCACTACCGGAGTTTGGTCGCGACCCAAACGGGGAATCTACTGCTTCTCATCGCTGATTGGCACGATCCCCATGTCGAAAATACCATCATGCGTTTTTCATCTATTTTATTTTTCTCGATCGGCTTTGTGGTTGCCCTCCATATCAAAGAGTATCGCAAGACAGCCTTTTGGCGGACCAAGATGTTGATTCCTTTGTTTGTGGTGACACTCCTGATTCCTTTGGTGTCTGTCATACCACCTGTAGAAGTTCCCTTTATTGCTTTTGGGACAGGGATGATGATGTTGACCTTTACAGGAAGCTTGATTGAAAACCACCCTTACGTGATCTTTATGACTTCCGGCAATTACCGCAAGATGCTGACGGCCTTGTACCGAATCACTCGAGGAAAGGGAGATTTGGACGAGTATCGGCGTCAGGCCATGAATTACGGGATTGTTGTTGGAAGCTTTGTTGCAGGAGCGATTAGCGTCGCCATCCTCATGCATTTCATTCACCAATGGGCCATCTGGCTGATCACAGCCAACCTCTTTTTGATCATGACCTACTATACTGCAAGAGTTAAACAACTTGGCCTGCAAACAGACAATCTATAAAAACAGGACCTCACATGAGGTCCTTCTTTTTGTGTTTCTATGCTTTTAATTGTAAGAGTTCTTCAATCTCAGCCAGAGTGCTGGCTTGGGAGATGGCGCCACGGAGTTTGGCTGCACCTGAGGTACCACGGAGGTAGTGAGGGGCGAGGCCACGGAATTCACGAACGGCAATGTGCTCACCTTTGAGATCGATCAAGCGTTTCAAGTGTTCGTAAGCAATCTTCATCTTGTCTTCAAAAGTCAAATCAGGCAGGATTTCTCCTGTTTCAAAGTAGTGATTGATTTGGTTGAAGAGATAAGGATTGCCCATAGCAGCGCGACCGATCATGACCGCATCAGCACCGACTTCTTCGATTCGTTGTTTGGCATCTTGAACTGTACGGATATCTCCGTTTGCGATAAATGGAATCTTGGTCAGAGCTTGTGCAACCTTGTGAAGGGTCTCAAGGTCCGCATGACCCGTATACATTTGCTCCCGAGTCCGTCCATGCATGGCGAGGGCAGAGACACCTGCAGCTTCAGCAGCGAGGGCGTTCTCAACTGCGAGGGAAGGATCCGACCAACCCGTCCGCATCTTGACCGTCAATGGGATATCAAGGACAGATTGAACCTTATTGATGATGGAGTAGATCTTGTCTGGGTCCTTGAGCCACATAGCACCAGCCTCGTTCTTGACGATTTATTCACCGGGCAGCCCATGTTGATATCGACGATATCGGTCTTGGTATTTTCTTGGATAAATTCAGCTGCGCGAGCGAGGCTATCTTCGTCACTTCCAAAGAGTTGGATCGATACAGGATTTTCTCCTTCATCGATATGGAGCATGTGAAGCGTCTTTTCATTGTTGTACTGGATTCCCTTGTCAGAGACCATTTCCATCACAACGAGCCCCGCCCCCAGTTCTTTGGCAATGGTCCGGAAAGCTGAATTAGTCACTCCGGCCATTGGGGCTAGGACAGTACGGTTAGGGATTTCGACATCCCCGATCATAAATGGCGTATTAAGATTTGTCACGAATGAGTTCCTCCAAGTCATTTTCGTCAAAGTGGTAGTGTGTTTGGCAGAATTGGCAGGTAATCTCTGCACCGTGATCTTCATCTTTCATCTCTTTTAGATCACTAGCTGGCAGACTTGCTAAAGCGTTCAAAAAGCGCTCACGGCTGCAGTCGCACTGGAAGCGAAGTTCTTCTTCAGAGAGGCGTTTGAAAGGTTCATCCCCATAGATAGCAGCAAGAAGGGCTTCAATATGGTCTTCAGATTCCAAAAGTGTTGAAATAGCAGGCATTTCTTGGATGCGTTTTTCAAAGCGCGCGATTTCTTCTTCCTTGGCATTTGGCAAAACCTGGAGCAAGAAACCACCAGCCACCTTGACCTTGTCTTCGTCATCCAACAGGACATTGAGTCCAACTGCAGAAGGTGTTTGTTGGCTTTCCGTCAGATAAAAGGCCAGGTCTTCTCCGATTTCACCGGTTACAAGAGGGGTCATGGAGTTATAAGGATTTCCCGTACCATAGTCAGTGATGACCAGGAATTCTCCGTTTCCGACAAATGGTCCCACCAGGACTTCACCAGTTGCCGTCTTCTTGATATCCACTCCAGGATTTTGCACGTAGCCTTTAACATTTCCCTTAGTATCTGCCACGGTGATGATGGCTCCGAGTGAGCTAGTCCCAAGGACTTTGACCGTAATTTTAGTATCTCCTTTCTCGTTTGCCGCCAAGATTTGACTGGCAATGAGGGTACGGCCAAGTGCGACCGTGGAGCTAGCTTGTGTATGATGTTTTTCTTGGGCTGTTCGTACAGTTTCTGTACTGTCTAGTACATAGGCACGAAAAGCGCCACTTTCTGAGATAGTTTTAATAATTTTGTCCATACCTACTATTTTAGCACAAATCAAGCAAAGTGGGGACAAGGAGAGTTCCGAAAATCAGTTGCTTCAGAAGAAGAAATTGAAGTGAAGAAAATTCCGAACATTATTTCTAGAAAGAAGCAAATTCCAAGTAAAAGACGAGTTTCCTAGAGAAGTTAGGTGAAAAATGAAGAAGAAAAATAAACGATAGCCGAGTGGATCTTGAAAAAACATCAAAAATTGCTTATAATAGAGTGTAAGACAAACTTGCAGGTGAGACTCCTGCCCTTAGTTTGAAGAAAGGCATAGATAGGGAACTATCTATGGTATATGAAAAAGAATTATGACATCAGTAGTTGTAGTAGGAACCCAATGGGGTGATGAAGGAAAAGGGAAGATTACTGACTTCCTATCAGCCAATGCAGAAGTCATTGCTCGCTACCAAGGTGGAGACAATGCCGGTCACACCATCGTGATCGATGGCAAAAAGTTCAAGTTGCACTTGATTCCTTCAGGTATCTTCTTCCCTGAAAAGATTTCTGTTATCGGAAACGGCGTGGTAGTCAACCCTAAATCATTGGTCAAAGAGTTGGCTTATCTTCATGAAGAAGGTGTGACAACAGACAGTTTGCGCATTTCAGACCGTGCCCATGTCATCCTTCCTTACCATATCGAATTGGACCGTCTCCAAGAAGAGTCTAAAGGCGACAACAAGATCGGGACGACGATTAAAGGGATTGGCCCAGCTTACATGGACAAGGCTGCGCGTGTGGGAATCCGGATCGCGGACCTTTTGGACCGCGACGTCTTTGCGGAACGTCTTCGTATCAACTTGGAAGAAAAGAACCGTCAATTTACCAAACTCTATGATGCAGAGGCTCTTTCATTTGATGATATCTTTGAAGAATACTATGAATATGGTCAACAAATCAAGCAATATGTAACCGATACTTCCGTCATCTTGAACGATGCTTTGGATAACGGCAAGCGCGTGCTCTTTGAAGGAGCCCAAGGGGTTATGTTGGATATCGACCAAGGAACCTATCCATTTGTAACCTCTTCAAACCCAGTCGCAGGTGGGGTGACCATCGGATCAGGTGTCGGCCCAAGTAAGATCGATAAGGTTGTCGGTGTCTGCAAAGCCTATACGAGCCGTGTCGGTGATGGACCATTCCCAACAGAGCTGTTTGATGAAGTGGGCGAGCGCATCCGTGAAGTGGGGCATGAATACGGTACAACGACTGGCCGTCCGCGTCGGGTGGGCTGGTTTGACTCCGTTGTTATGCGCCACAGCCGCCGCGTATCAGGAATTACCAACCTTTCCCTCAACTCCATTGACGTTTTGAGTGGTCTAGATACAGTCAAATCTGTGTAGCCTACGATTTGGACGGTCAAAGAATCGACCATTACCCAGCAAGTCTGGAGCAGCTCAAGCGCTGCAAGCCGATCTATGAAGAATTGCCAGGTTGGTCAGAAGACATCACCGGTGTGCGCCACTTGGATGAGCTTCCAGAAAATGCCCGCAACTATGTCCGCCGGATCGGTGAATTGGTTGGTGTGCGCATTTCAACCTTCTCAGTCGGACCAGATCGTGACCAAACCAATATCTTGGAAAGTGTCTGGTCAAGTAAATAATTTAAAAAAGGAGAGTGAGACAGAAATCGGTCATTCGTTAGAATTCGATTTCATCGTCCCACCTCCGCACAGTTGAGTAGGGCTGTAAAAGCTGATGAAATCAGCGTAGTAGAGCCCACTCAACCACTGCGTCTTGCTCGACAATCCAAAGACAATTGAGAGGCTAGGACTTTTGTCCCAGCCTCTTTTTGAAAGCAGAAAGAGGAAAAAATGTATCAAACGATTTTATTTGACCTAGACGGCACCTTGACCAATTCAGAACTAGGGATTACCAACTCGGTGGCCTATGCCTTAGGAAAATATGGGATTCAAGTGCCAGACAAGAAAGCATTGAGAGTTTTCATCGGTCCGCCCTTGCAGGAGTCTTTTGAGCGCTTTTATGGATTTTCTAAGGAAGAATGTTTAAAGGCCATTGACTACTATCATGAGTATTTTTCCGAAAAAGGCCTTTATGAAAATGAGGTCTATCTAGGCGTTCCTGACTTGCTGGCTTCTCTCAAGCAGGCTGGCAAACAGTTGATTGTAGCTACGTCAAAGCCTGAAGAATTTTCCATTCAAATTCTCAAACACTTTGGTTTGTATGATTATTTTGACTTTGTCGCTGGTGCGACCATGGATAGAAAACGTAGTAAAAAAAGCGATGTTATCCAGTATGCCTTGGAGCAAAATGGGATTACAGATTTGGCGCATACCATCATGATTGGAGACAGGGAGCACGATGTGCTTGGCGCTCAAGCGCAAAAGCTTGATTCTATCGGTGTCCTTTATGGCTTTGGAAGCAGGGAAGAATTGGAAGAAGCCGGCGCCACCTATATTGCTCAAGAAGTTGGCGAAATTGCGACTTTTTATAGGATAACTTTTTTTCCAAAAATATTAAAAGTTGGAACTTTTCTAATCTGCTGAATATTGCTTGATTTAATATTTCTATCGGCGTACACTTACTGTAGGTTAAGTCACACAGATTAAGAGGTGATAATATGAATTTGTCACGATATATATTAAAAATATAGTACTGATGATGGTACGTTGTATTTTAATACTAAAAACCAATCATTCATTTTTTTCTTACGAATGAATTGAATAGAGTAGTCGACAGCAATGATGTGATTAGGAAAGAGTTTCATGCTTATCTTGATAAAAAAATAAATATTTAAGTGAGGGTGAGTATGAGGTCGAAAAGTATCTATGTAAAAGTGTGAAGGAAAAAAATTCGTAAAAAAATTTAGCACTTTTCGCTTTGTCAAAATCTTATAATGACATTTTTAGATGTGGACTAGAAAGGAAGATATCATGAAGGTTAAAGTGAATAACAAATTCGATGACAAAATGAATGCTAAACCTAGAGTATTTAACTATAATTGTGATTGTAAATAATCACGATTTTAAATAAATTAGAGAAGAGGGTTGTGCTAGCCCTCTATTTTGATGGATGATAATTATGAGAAATATTTATAAGTACATTGATAAGAAGTATCTTTTTTTCCTATTTTTTTAGGGCGTATTGTGAATAGTGGTTTGGTGTTGGCGCAACCTCTGATTTTTAACGAAGGCCTTGAAGTTAGATCAAAACGGCCTTTCTTATGGAAAAATTCTCAATTTTGTTTTATTTGGTTTGTCTGTCTATCTTGTTATTTATAGTCTGATGCTGTTTTCAAACTATTCGCACAATATATTCCGAAGAGAAATCAACAAAAGTGTCCGTGCCCTTTTATTTAAGAAAGTCATATTGAATCCTAAATTTTCCAATGATGAAAAAGTTAGTCTGCTAACTCAAGATATGGAATATGTGGGCGATAATTATTTGGAAAATATAAATGTTATGGTGAGTTGGGGATTTGTCGCCCTTGTTACAGCCATTTATATTGTTTCACAAAATTTTCTCTTAGGACTTATTTTTGTCATTTTTACGATTATGAGACCTATTCCTCAGTTCATCATGAATCGTCGTTTACAAGATTCGGGAGACAGCTGGTCCAAGCTTAGAACGAAATTACATGGGCTTGTCTCGGATAGTATGCAAAGGCGACCCAAACCTTACGGATTAATCAGGCCATGAGGCTGAATGAAGAGCGCGTGAATGATTTAAACGGAGAATATCAAAAAAAGCCATCCAAAGATTTTGTTTCACACATAATATTATTTTTTTCTTTAATGGATTTATGGTCTTTTTTAGTCAGGTTGTTCCTCTTGCTTTAGGCTTTTATTTGAGTTTACAGGGAAATTCTATTTCTATTACAAGCCTCATCTCTATGTATGTTGTCATGGGGATGCTGGTAGAACCGATCCAAACTCTGATGTACAGTGCAGCCAATCTCCAAGGTGCCTTGCCGACTGCGAACCGCCTGTTTAAGATTATCGAGGAAGAACCTGATTTCGAAGAGACAAAGGATCAATTTGTTGAAAATCTCGAATCGTTGCGCTTAAATCATATTTCAAAAAGTTTTGCTGAACGTCAGCTTTTTTCTGATTTGACGGCGACGATTTCAGTAGGTCAGAAGGTCTTAATCAAAGGACCGAGCGGGTCTGGAAAGACGACTCTTTTTCGCTTGATTTTAGGAGAAGAAGTATGTGATGAGGGTGACATTTTCGTTCAGTATGATGGAAATCAAATAACGAGTCATTTCCAAGGGAATATCGGTTTAATTAGCCAGCATCCCTTCCTGTTTAACGATACTATCCGCTATAATCTAACTTTTGGTCAGCCTTTTCAGGACCATGAATTATTGGAGGTATTGGACCGAGTTGGCTTAATAGATGAATTTCAGGATATTTTGAATGTAGAAATTCATAATAATGGTGAAAACATTTCAGGAGGTCAGCGTGTCAGATTAGAGTTGGCTCGTTTTCTCTTACGCGAGAAGGATATTTTATTAGCGGACGAAGTGACATCAGCTTTGGACGAAAAAAATAGTCGTCTGGTTAGAGACCTAATCTTTTCTTTGCCGATCACGGTACTAGAAATAGCCCATCATATTGATGAAGAAGAGCGCTATGACCAAATCCTTGAGTTACGTAAAGGATGAGCGATGCCACAATAGTTGGTTCTGCGACAAAGCGGATAGTAGTAAGCCAGCAATTTGTCAGATATTTTTGAGATTCTAAGTGGTGATATTTCCAAAATCATCAATACTCAGAGAACTTAAGCTTTATTTAAGATAGGCCAGCTATACTAGAAGCATAAACAAAGACCTCCTAACTTTGTTTAAACCTCCTAAACTTTTTCATAATAATCTCCCATAAGAGTCGCCCAATCGGCGGCTTTTTTTGTGAGTCGTAAGCTGCCTATGGTATAATGAACAAAGAAACTAAAAGGAAGAAGGAAGAGATGGACTACACGATAGAGGAAAAAGCGATGTTTATGAGGGAAGCCCTGAAGGAGGCGGAGATTGCCCTCGCCAATGATGAAATACCGATTGGCTGTGTCTTGGTCAAGGATGGTCAGATTATCGGGCGTGGACATAATGCGCGTGAGGAGCTGCAGCGGGCGGTCATGCATGCGGAAATCATGGCGATCGAGGAGGCCAATCAGCGTGAAAAATAGCTGGCGCCTGCTGGATACGACGCTTTTTGTCACGATTGAGCCCTGTGTCATGTGTAGTGGTGCCATTGGTCTAGCTCGGATTCCCCAGGTGATTTACGGGGCGACCAATCAGAAGTTCGGTGGAGCAGGTAGTCTCTACGACATTTTGGCAGATGAACGCCTCAATCACCGAGTCGAAGTAGAAACAGGAATCTTGGAAGCAGAATGTGCAGCCATCATGCAGACCTTCTTCCGCCAAGGTCGAGAACGAAAAAAACAAGCCAAACTCGCAGCCAAGGCCGAAACACAAGAATAAAAACCGGACCTTTGCAAATCGAACAAATTATGATATAATACCTATCGGAGCAACAGTTCTGCGTGAAGCGGGTCAGGGGAGGAATCCAGCAGCCCTAAGCGAAGTGAACTGTGTGCTCTTTTCTATTGCTCTTGATGAATCGAGCCTGCAAGGCGTAGATGAATCCTAGAGCAATGGATGCAGTTTTTCCCGTTAGGGAAAAAGCTGTAAACCGATAATAGCTCTTAACGAATCAAGCCTGTAAGGCGCGACCGAGCTTAGAGATATTGATCCTGAGGAGCGAAGCGACGTGAGGGCTATAGCGTAAATGAAATTAGCCTGTAAGGCGCAACCGAGCTTAGAGATATTGACCCTGAGGAGCGAAGCGACGTGAGGGCTATAGCGTAAATGAAATTAGCCTGTAAGGCGCGACCGAGCTTAGAGATATTGATCCTGAGGAGCGAAGCGACGTGAGGGCTATAGCGTAAAATGAATCAAGTCCAAGGGACGCAGACGAATCCTAGAGCAATGGATGCAGTTTTTCCCGTTAGGGAAAAAGCTGTAAACCGATGAAGTTCTTAGTGAGGTAAGACTGAAAGTCGCAGATGAGTTTAGAGATATTGACCCTGAGGATCGAAGCGACGTGAGGGCTATTGCTCACCAGAGTCATGTAGAAATGACTTTGATATCCAAAGAATAAAAGAGAAAAAATAGAGTTTCGTGAGAAGCTTCTTTTTTTATTTTCTAGCCAAAAATAGTGCAAATATGCAAACGATTGCTATTGCGTCGTTGCTTGATTTGTGAAAATAAAAAAATTAGCAAATGAAAACGTTTTATAGATTGGTTTCCCTTGATTAAATCCGTGTAAAGCGATATCATAGAGAAGAACAAAATTTGGAGGAATAACATGTCTCATATTAAATTTGACTACTCAAAAGTTTTGGGTAAATTTGTTGCCCCACATGAAGTGGAATACATGCAACCACAAGTGACTGCAGCTGATGAATTGATCCGTAAAGGAACAGGTGCTGGTAGTGACTTCCTAGGTTGGTTGGACCTTCCTGAAAATTATGACCGCGAAGAATTTGACCGCATCTTGAAAGCTGCTGAACAAATCAAATCAGACAGCGATGTTTTGGTCGTTATCGGGATCGGTGGATCATACCTTGGAGCTAAAGCAGCCATTGACTTCTTGAACCACCACTTTGCAAACTTGCAAACAAAAGAAGAACGTAAAGCACCACAAATCCTTTACGCTGGGAACTCAATCTCATCTACTTACCTTGCTGACTTGGTAGAGTACGTTTCAGATAAAGATTTCTCAGTAAACGTGATTTCTAAATCAGGTACAACAACTGAACCAGCGATTGCTTTCCGTGTCTTCAAAGAACTTTTGGTTAAGAAATACGGACAAGAAGAAGCTAACAAACGTATCTACGCAACAACTGACCGCCAAAAAGGTGCTGTTAAGGTTGAAGCAGATGCTAACGGTTGGGAAACATTTGTGGTTCCAGATGACATTGGTGGACGTTTCTCAGTATTGACCGCAGTTGGATTGCTTCCAATCGCTGCGTCAGGTGCAGACATCAAAGCCCTTATGGAAGGTGCTAGCGCAGCTCGTAAAGACTATACTTCAGATAAAATCTCTGAAAACGAAGCTTACCAATATGCAGCTGTTCGTAACATCCTTTACCGTAAAGGTTATGCAACTGAAATCTTGGTAAACTACGAGCCATCCCTTCAATACTTCTCAGAATGGTGGAAACAATTGGCTGGTGAGTCAGAAGGGAAAGACCAAAAAGGGATTTACCCAACTTCAGCTAACTTCTCAACAGACTTGCACTCATTGGGTCAATTTATCCAAGAAGGAACTCGTATCATGTTTGAAACAGTTGTCCGCGTTGACAAACCTCGTAAGAATGTGATCATCCCTACTTTGGAAGAAGATCTTGACGGACTTGGTTACCTTCAAGGAAAAGATGTTGACTTTGTAAACAAAAAGCGACTGACGGTGTTCTTCTTGCCCACACTGACGGTGACGTACCAAATATGTACGTGACTCTTCCTGAGCAAGATGCCTTCACTCTTGGTTACACAATCTACTTCTTCGAATTGGCAATCGCACTTTCAGGTTACTTGAACGCTATCAACCCATTTGACCAACCAGGTGTTGAAGCTTACAAACGTAACATGTTTGCCCTTCTTGGTAAACCAGGATTTGAAGAATTGAGCAAAGAACTAAACGCTCGTCTATAATCAACAGACAAAACGATCTCGCAAGAGGTCGTTTTTTCACTTGCTAAACAAACTCATATTTTTGTCCCCTGGAATTAATTATAAAAACACGATCTAGTTATGTTTCTCGATCATATGGTAATCTGATTGCGATTGTCACCCTTCGCAAGAAATTATAATAGAAGTTTCTAAAAGGTCCGATCTATCCCCGATCTTTTTCAGTCTAAACAGACAGGAGTTGGTCCTTGCTAGGTTTTATGTTATAGTAGAAGAGAAGAATAAAAAGGAGAATTCGAAATGTCCGAGAAAGATCAAGAACAATTTATGAAAGATACTCCCTTAGATGGGACACCGCATTTTGATGTGGCTGCGCCAGCCTTTGTCCCAAAAGAAGATGCCGAAGAATGGGTCGTTCCAGAAGCTAGTGGCCTTTCAGTGACGGAGACGAAAGCAATGAAAGAAGAGGCAGACGAGCCAGCTATATCAGAAACTATGGAGCATCCAAAAGCAGATGAAGCAACTGTTGGAGAAGATCCAGATGTAGTTGCTGCTCCTCAACCGACTCCTCCATTCCAGCCTGCGCCTCAAGCTCCTCAAAACACAGTAGCTGGACCGGTTAGTCCGCAAACAGCGCCTGTTCCTGGCACACATATTCCACAAGCTCCTCTCCCTCCTGTTGGAAGACCGATGGATACTGCAGACAAGAAGGCTATTCGTTTTGCTCTTGGGATCTTAGTAGGTCTTCTCATCGGTGGAGTCAGTGGCTATTTGATTGGTCATGCCAGACCTAGCACCTCGTCATCAAGAAAGCAGGCTTCTTGGTCAGGCTACCATTCTGCTTCTTCTTCCAATATCGATTTGGAGCAATTGACTTCTGAAGATGCGGAAGCCGATTTCAGCTGGAAGCAATCTGATATCGAGCAGCTTCAGTTTTTGACTGAAAAAGATGGTGGGGAGACTCCTGAAGGAACAGTCGATGCTTATGGGAAAGCTAGTTCTGTTCAATTTGATAATGGCGAATTAACCTTAAGCTGGGATGACAGCTCGTATAATAAAGAGGTCAAAGCGACCTACTCTAAGAAAGGAAAAGAATTCCAGCTTGTCAAGTTTGAATTTAATCAATTTGGGAAAAATCTTAGCGTCGAGGATAACTTCGCAGATGGATTCAAAATTGGAAACAGTGAGACCGGTGCAGGAGGAACCTCATACAAAGAGATTTTAGAAAAATACAGTGATGGGGTCAGCCTGAGCATCCGTACATCTGATGATTCAGACAAGGTGGAAATGGTCATGGATTTCCAAAAGAAAAATGGGGACTATGTGGACTTAACCTTCATTCGCCAATCAAATGGAGATTTCCTTTTGAGCAGTAAAGACAGCTACTAAATTAATGAAGAAAAGAAAGAGGCAAGCGCCTCTTTCTTTCGGATAATTCGGATAAGACGAGACAAATACGCTAATTTTCTATACAATAGAAGGAGTTTGAATAGAAAGAGCATAAAGGATGGAAGAAATGAAAGAGTGGGTCAGAGATCATAAAAAAATCCTCAAAGAAGCTGCAAGTGCTTTGCTAGCTTTTGTCGTTGGTGCTTGCCTGGTATTTATGATTCATCCGGTTAAAACCTTACCCAAGATCGCTTGTTGAGCCTGTCTCAAATGCATGAAGACAGCCAGCAATTTGTTGCTTCTTCTTCCAAAGCGCCGACTTTAGAAGACTTGCTGTTATTGGAGCTTGCAAGAGGAGAAGGAAAGACACAAAAAAATTGGGTGACTTTGTCTGCATTCGTCAAAAAATTTGGAAAAGCAGCGAGTTTTACACAAGAAGATACGAGTTTTGGAGCGCAAGTCCAGCTAGGTTATGGGAGTCCTGTGAAGGGGCTCTATCCTTATACCATAGAATTTCAAAAGCAGGGTGATGCCTTTTATGTAAGCTCGATTCAAGGATTTGCGCCCAAGTCGGCTCACTATCAGAGCAAAAAGAATTTAAAATTGGCAGATTTTGCAGACTATAAGCCTTTGGATGGAAAAAAGGAAAAGGGAACGTCTGTAGAAGAAGTCTTGAACAAATCAGGCCTTCCCAATTCTCTTAGTTTGACCTCTACAAAGGACAAGCAAGTCTTAGCTTTGTCTTATCAGGCGACAGATGGACTGGTCTCTTTGACCTTTGAACGTGACCAGAGTGGTCAGTATCGTTTGACGAAGAAGGGGTGAAGCAAATGATCGAGTGGATGAAAAAGAATCGAAAAGAACTCTTGCTACCGTTTGTGTTTTGTTTTAGGACTGTTACTTGCGATTGCAAGGATCCAGGTGCAAGAGCAGGGAACCGATACCAAGGAGGATCAAACGCTTACTCATTTCCAGCCAAAGGATTACAAGAATTTGGTCAGCAAGGAACAAGAAATCAAGCAGTTTAAATGGAACATCGAAGCTGTGGCGAATTTAAAAGTCCGTCTTAAGCAGAGTCAGCAACTAGGAACACGCTTGGAAACTGTTGTGACGGAATGGGGAAAAGCTCAAAAAGTTCGCTATACAAAGACAGCTAAAGGGGATAAAACTGTTCTTGTCTTGACTTATGCAGCTAAGCAAACAGTTCATGGGAAGAAAAGTGTGACCTTGTGGTTTGAACAAGAGAAAGATCAGGGGTATCGCTTGACGATGGTAGATGCGACGAATTTGTTGGATGCAAACGAGAAGGCAAGTAGTGAGAAAGAAATCACTACTGAAAAAGAAAATAAAGGTACAGAATTAGCCCATCTAATCAATAAGTTGGGAACTCCACAACGCTTAGTCTGGGGGGAATTGCTGGATGGAGAAGAAGGTTTTCTAGCCACTTACCAAATACCAGGCCAGGCAGAAGTAGTGATGGAATTGAAGAAAAAAGGTAAGAAATTGGTGTTGGTATAAGAAGGGAGAAATCATTGGCAGATCAAGGGATGAATATCAAGGTAGCTTCGGCCCACCAGGGTCGAACCTACTTGATTTCAGAAGCTGGTCTAGTTTCATTGAGAGGAACAAGAGTTCCAGGGCCGAGAAAAAATGTATAGGACTCCCTGTCTGATAGGATGAAAACCTGTCCTTCTTCCGTAACAGTTTTACTTTCAAATATTGATATTGACCGTTTATCTTCTCTTGATGTTGAGAACTTAAACAGTGAGCGATTAGCCAATAAAATGGCAGTTTGAACAGAGAGGATTTTGCCAATATTAAAATAGGAACCGGCTATTCAGATCTTGTGAATACCGTAGGAATTCCTAGCCGTGTTTCTTGGTCGAGTATGATGAGTTCAGAGCCCTTCTTAATCTTTTACTACAAACTGTCTGAAGCGCATTTAGTTGCGATTCACTTTGAAAGTCATCGCACCATTAGTGAAATGACAGGCCTGGAGGATTCGGCTACAAGCACGTCGCCTTAGGTGTTCATCTCTTTGGGTTTGTGATATAATATGGGTACCTTTAATTGAAATGAATGGAGAATCTTATGACAGCACAAAAAATGTCTGCTCAAGAAATTATCGCTTTTATTGGAAATGCAGAAAAGAAAACAAATGTGAAAGTAACCTTTGAAGGGGAATTGGCAACAGTTGTTCCTGCTTCTGTTACCAAGCTTGGCAATGTTTTGTTCGGTGACTGGAAAGATATCGAGCCCCTTCTTGCCAACTTGACAGAGAACAAGGATTATGTGGTGGAACAAGATGGCCGGAATTCAGCTGTTCCCTTGCTGGATAAGCGCTATCTAAATGCGCGTATTGAACCAGGTGCTATTATCCGTGACCAAGTGACTATCGAAGACAATGCGGTTGTTATGATGGGTGCTGTCATCAACATCGGTGCTGAAATCGGTGCAGGAACTATGATTGATATGGGGGCTATCCTTGGTGGTCGTGCAACAGTTGGTAAAAACAGCCACATCGGTGCAGGTGCCGTTCTTGCGGGTGTCATTGAGCCAGCTTCTGCTGAGCCTGTTCGGATCGGTGACAATGTTTTGGTCGGTGCCAATGCAGTTGTGATTGAAGGGGTTCAAGTAGGGAACGGATCCGTCGTTGCCGCTGGCGCTATCGTTACTCAAGATGTCCCTGAAAATGTGGTCGTAGCTGGTGTCCCAGCTCGCATCATCAAGGAAATCGATGAAAAACACAACAAAAAACAGCACTCGAAGACGCCTTGCGTAATTTATAAGATATTGATAGTAGAGGCCGCAAGGCCTCTATTCTAATCTAATAGAAAGAAGACGACTATGACATTGGATTTAATCAAAATCAGACGGGATTTGCACCAGATCCCTGAAATTGGTTTGGAAGAATTTGAAACCCAAGCCTATCTCTTAGAGCGAATCGCAGAGATCACAGCGGGCAAGGACTTTGTTGAGCAACGGACTTGGCGGACCGGGATCCTGGTTTATCTCCATGGGTCTGCACCTGAAAAAACGATCGGCTGGCGGACGGATATCGATGGCTTACCGATTGTGGAACAAACGGGCCTTGATTTTGCCTCCAAGCACGAAGGACGGATGCATGCTTGTGGTCATGATATGCACATGACGACAGCCCTTGGGCTTTTGGACCAACTGGTTCAAGTGCAACCCAAAAATAACCTGCTCTTTCTCTTCCAACCAGCTGAAGAAAACGAAGCTGGTGGGATGCTCATGTATAAGGACAATGCTTTTGGCGACTGGATCCCTGATGAATTTTATGGTCTGCATGTACGCCCTGATTTGAAGGTGGGGGACATTGCGACCAATACGGGTACCCTTTTTGCGGGGACCTGTGAAGTCAAGATTACCTTTACAGGTAAGGGAGGGCATGCTGCCTTTCCACATGAGGCCAATGACGCTCTTGTAGCAGCCTCTTACTTCATTACCCAAGTCCAATCAGTCGTGAGTCGAAATGTCGATCCGATTGAAGGTGCTGTGGTGACCTTTGGTTCCATGCATGCAGGAACAACCAATAATGTGATTGCTGAGACAGCCTTCCTTCATGGGACCATTCGGACCTTGACCATGGAGATGAATCTTTTGACTCAAAAACGGGTCAAAGCCATTGCAGAAGGAATTGCAGCAGCGTTTGATGTGAAATTGGACCTGGAACTCAAGCAAGGGGGCTACCTGCCTGTGGAAAACCAACCAGAATTGGCCAAAGAACTCATGGACTTTTTCACAGCTGAGGAAGACGTGAACCTGATTGATATCCTGCCTGCGATGACAGGAGAAGACTTCGGCTTTCTCTTGAGCAAGGTCCCGGGTGTCATGTTCTGGCTGGGGATTGATACCCCTTATGCCCTGCACCATCCAAAGATGAGCCCAAATGAAGCAGCTCTTCCCTTTGCTGTGGAAAACATAGGTAAATTTTTGAAAATGAAAGCCAACCAATAAGTGATTGATTCAACTCCGTCTGGAGTTGGATTTTTTCTTTGTCGCGTAAAAACTGTTCGGATCTTTGCTAAAAAATGATACAATAAAAACTAGGAAAAAGGAGTAGGCATGAAGAAAACACTACGAAAAGAAACCATAGCAGCCATGAAACAGTTGCCAGAATCCGTGAAAACTCAAGCAGATGAAGAGCTGACTCAGCGCCTCTTGGAGCTACCAGCTTTTCAGGAGGCAAAGACCCTTGCGACCTATCTGTCCTTTGAGCATGAAGTTTCCACAGCTAGCTTGATTCAAGCCGCTCTTCAACTTGGAAAACGCATCTGTGTTCCCCGTACCTATCCACACGGACGGATGGAATTTGTGGAATACGATCCTAATATTTTGGAAAAGACACGCTTTGGTTTGCTGGAGCCCAATGAAAAAGGAAGGTTTGTGGATCAGTCAGAGATTGATCTGATCCATGTACCAGGCGTGGTCTTCCAGTCAAAAGGCTACCGAATTGGCTATGGTGGTGGCTATTATGATCGTTATTTAGAAGATTTTACTGGAAAAACGGTTAGTACGATTTATTCCATCCAGCAGAAGGAGTTCCAACCAGATGCTTTTGATCAGGCAGTTCAGGAGGTGCTAGTCTATGAAGTTACTCTTTGATCGTCGTTATCCTGTGACCAGCCTCTTATTGCTCGTCACAACGGCAGTCTTTCTTTCCATGTTTATCCGATTTGGAGGCGACTACCAAACGGGTGCTGCTATTTACTATAGCGGTGGGATTATTGGAGAGGTTGTGAAAGCCGATCCTAGCCAGTTATGGCGAATCGTGACAGCTACATTTGTTCATATCGGCCTAGAACATTTTGTGCTCAATATGATCACCCTCTATTACTTGGGACGTTTGGCAGAAGATCTCTTTGGATCGAAAGCTTTCTTAGCTCTTTATCTCTTATCAGGCATGATGGGCAATGTCTTTGTCGCTATTTACGCCAGATGTGATTGCAGCAGGAGCTTCTACAGCCCTCTTTGGACTGTTTGGGACCATTGGTGCTTTGCGCTTTATTGTCCAAAGTCCCTATATTCGCCACTTAAGTCAGTCCTATACCAGCTTGATCCTGGTCAATTTGATCTTTAGCTTCATGCCAAGAATCAGTATGGCGGGGCACATCGGTGGCTTAGTAGCTGGGGTGATGTTGGCTTATGTCTTTCCAGTAAGAGGGGAAGCTCGCTTTATGAACCGAACCTATCAGATGAGTGCAGCCCTATCTTATCTCTTACTTTTGCTTTATTTCTTAGGTAAAATCTTGAATCTATTTTAAGAGAGAGTGGGACAGAAATCGGTAATTCGTTAGAATTCGATTTCGTCGTCCCACCTCCGCACAGTTGAGTAGGGCTGTAAAAGCTGATGAAATCAGCGTAGTAGAGTCCACTCAACCACTGCGTCTTGCTCGACAATCCAAAAATAATTGAGAGGCTAGGACTTTTGTCACAGCCTCCCTTTTTTCCTAAAAAATGTAGCGCAATCGTAAACTAACAGAAAATTGTTTGAAATCTCAATAAATATATATATTTTACATAGAAATGAAGTGATAGAACGATTATTTAAGAAAAAATAGAATAAAAACAAAATCGGTAAGCGTTTGCAAAAATAAATAAAAAGAGGTAGACTAGGAGTATAAAAAATAAGGAGTAGTCCCTTTTTATAAAAGGGACATTCAAAAAGGAGATTTGCCATGAAAAAATGGTTGTTTAAACTTTCGTTGGTAGCAATGACGTTTTTGCTCCTACCAGTTCAAGCTGTTCAAGCCTGTTGTGGTTTTATCATTGGTCGGCAATTGACTAAGGATGGTACCACTCTCTTTGGTCGGACAGAAGACTACCCTTACTATCCAAATGGTGGCAAGCACAACAAGAACTATGTGGTTGTTGGTGCGAAGAATTATAAGGAAGGGGACCAACTGGAAGACGAATCCAATGGTTTTACCTATCCACATGCTACTAGTGAAATGAAATATACAGCAACTTATGACTCTGCTCGTGGAGATGGTAGTAATGGTGCTTTTGGGGAACACGGATTTAACGAAGCCGGCGTCTCTATGACCTCAACTGTTACAGCAATTCCAAACAAAAAAGTCTTGAAGACTGACCCATTAACAGAAAATGGGATTCCAGAAGCTGCTATGTTGGACGTGGTATTACCACGTGTTAAGTCTGCTCGTGAAGGGGTTGAATTTTTAGCTAAAGTTATTGAAGAAAAAGGGTCAGCAGAAGGAAATGTTGTCGTTTTTGCAGACCAAAATGAAACCTGGTATATGGAAATTCTTTCCGGTCACCAATATGTAGCGGTAAAAGTCCCAGAAGACAAATATGCTGTCTTCGCAAATACCTACTACCTTGGTCATGTTGATTTGAATGACAAGGAAAATGTGATCGCTTCGAAAGATGTCGAAAAAGTAGCCAAAGAATCTGGAAACTACAAGACCGATAAAGATGGGAACTTTCATATTGCTAAATCTTATGGGCCAGAAAAATATGCCGAAGGTGACCGTTCACGTACTTATGCAGGAATCACTCTTTTGGACCCAAATGCAAAAGTAACTTATGAAGATGATGAATACGAACTCTTCCGCACACCAACCGATCCAAATAAAAAATATACCTTAGAAGATGCTTTTGCCTTACAACGAAACCGTTTTGAACATTTGAATGGTCGTTTTGTTCCAGATGATCAAATTGGTGTCAAGAAACAAGGGGATGATGGTAGCAACGATACTGTTCGAAAAGATCAATACAAATATGCTTTAGGAAACGAAAATGTGATCGATGCCCATGTCTATCAAATCAATCCAAATCTTCCGAAAACATTTGGTGGAACTGTATGGCTCGGTATGGGGCCTTCACGGAATACCCCTTATGTTCCATTCTATGGAAATGTAAAAGATACCTATAAGGCTTTCAAACCTCAAACTGCTACCTATGATCCGAATTCATGGTATTGGACAGTTTGGCACATTGACCAAATGGCCATCAATAATCAAGATCTCTTTGGGAAATCGATTCAAAATCACTGGAAAGCTCTCGAAGAACAATTGATCATTGAACAGAAGGTTAGTGATAGCAAATATGCAGCCTTGAAAGCTGATGAAGCTGCAGCAAAAGCAGCTGAAGATCAGGTAACTGAGGATGCTTTAGCTCGCTCTGAACGTCTCTTCAAACAATTCAAGCAATATGAGTCTGAATTATCTGCAACTCTTAAAGAAGCAGGTCGTACAGATGATCCATATCGTGCATCTTTACCAGACGACTACAAGGATCCAACTGAGTCAAGTACTGAGTCAAGCCAGGAAGAAACAACATCAAGCACAGAGCCAAGTACTGAGTCAAGCAAGGAAGAAACGACAGCAAGCACAGAGCCAAGTACTGAGTCAAGCAAGGAAGAAACAACATCAAGCACAGAGCCAAGTACTGAGTCAAGCAAGGAAGAAACAACATCAAGCACAGAGCCAAGTACTGAGTCAAGCAAGGAAGAAACAACATCAAGCACAGAGCCAAGTACTGAGTCAAGCAAGGAAGAAACGACATCAAGCACAGAGCCAAGTACTGAGTCAAGCAAGGAAGAAACGACAGCAAGCACAGAGCCAAGTACTGAGTCAAGCAAGGAAGAAACGACAGCAAGCACAGAGTCAAGTACCGAGTCAAGCAAGGACGAAACAACACCAAGTAATACAACTACTATTGTTCCTACAAACGGTAATAGCGTAAGTACCGTTGGTCGCCCAGTTTTACCAACAAATTCATATATTTTGGTAGACCAGGCAACAGGTATCGTCTTACAAAACCCAGATTTTGCTCAAGGTGGCTATAGTCTCCTTGTTGAAGTTTTGAAAGATATCAAAGCACTAGCTGATAAAGAGTACGAGGCATATAATATTCAATTATCGAACCAAAACAATCCTATACATCAAATTAGTCCAACTGTTGTGACAATTCCAGTAAATAGCCAAAAAGAAGTAGAAGCAGTTTATGGTATCGGTGAAAATGGCCAATTAGAATCCTTCCAATTCCAACTAAATGAAGATAAGTCAGCCGTAACATTTACAACCTCTCATTTTTCAACTTATGGTGTAGTTTATAAGTCTGCAGCAAAAATTGAAGAAAAGAAAAATGATAAGAAATTGCCATCCACCGGACAAAGTATTTCAATCGCGACGATGGTAGGCGGAGTTCTGTTGACACTTTTTGGATTTGGATACAACATTAAAAAACGTAGAAACCATTAAACGATTCAGTTTATAACATGCAACAAAAAAAGGAAGTGAGAATGAAATCTCTCTTCCTTTTATTAGTCTACAGTTTTTTCTGCTTCTAATTTTTTTCCGAGTTCGATAATATATTGTTTAAGATCATTTTTGACTTGAGGGTGTTTCAAGGCATAATCGATCGAGGTTTTCATAAAGCCAAACTTGTCTCCAACATCGTAGCGCTGTCCCTTAAATTCGCGGGCGAAGACGCGTTGTGTTTTATTGAGGGTGTCAATCGCATCCGTCAATTGAATTTCGTTTCCAGCGCCTGGTTCTTGATTTTCAAGAATATCAAAGATCTCAGGCGTCAAGAGGTAACGCCCGATGATAGCAAGATCGCTCGGTGCCTCCTCAGGTGCTGGCTTTTCAACAAAAGTTTCAACACTGTATAGCCCGTTGATGCCTTCTCCTTGAGGGGCGATCACTCCGTAAGCAGAAACATCTTCATGAGGAACTTTCATGACTGCAATGGTTGAAGCATGTGTGTCGTCATAGTCATTCATCAATTGCTTGGTGAGAGTGGTGGCTCTATCATCCGTGATATCCATGAGGTCATCTCCAAGCATCACGACGAATGGTTCATTTCCAACAAAAGCTTTAGCTTGTAAAACTGCATCTCCAAGTCCACGAGGATGTTTTTGACGAATGAAGTGGAGACGCATCCCAGTAGTTTCATCGACCAGTTTTAAAAGATCATCTTTCCCTTTTTCCTTCAGGTTATACTCTAGTTCGAAGTTTGAGTCGAAGTGGTCTTCGATCGAACGTTTTGATTTACCAGTGACAACGAGAATGTCTTCAATACCGGATTTAAGGGCTTCCTCAACGATGAATTGGATCGTAGGTTTGTCAACGATTGGCAACATTTCCTTTGCCAAAGCTTTGGTAGCTGGGAGGAAGCGTGTCCCCAAACCAGCCGCAGGAATGACTGCTTTTCTAACTTTAGTCATATAGTTTCCTTTCTAAAAGGTAGGATTGATGATAGGGTGGTTGACTTATTTCCACTCGTTTTCTTCTTTAAATTCGTTGCTCATCATGTGGTGGATAGCTTCGCGGATATCTTTTCCTTCGTAGATGACTTGGTAAATGGCCTGTGTAATCGGCATATAGACATCCAATTCTTGGGCCAGCTCATGGGCGACTTTGGTCGTAGAGATCCCTTCAATAATCATGCCCATGTTGGCTTCGATATCTTCCAATTTTTCGCCACGTCCGAGAGCATCCCCGGCTCGCCAGTTGCGAGAGTGAACAGAAGTTCCGGTAACGATCAAGTCACCGACCCCAGACAAACCGCTATAGGTCAATGGGCTAGCTCCGAGCTTAACGCCAAGGCGCGTGATTTCAGCAAGACCGCGTGTGATGATGGCTGCTTTGGCATTGTCACCATAACCAAGACCGTGCAAGGCTCCAGCACCGACTGCGATGATATTCTTCAAGGCCCCAGCAGTTTCCACTCCGATAACATCTGTATTGGTATAGAGACGGAAGTAGTGATTGCTAAAGAGTTCTTGAACATAACGTGCAGCTTCTAAGTCTTTTGAGGCTGCTGTAATGAGGGTGATATCCCGTACGATGGTTTCTTCCGCGTGACTCGGTCCAGAAACGACCACTACTTCACTGCGAAGAGAAGCAGGAATTTCTTCTTCAAGGATTTGAGAAATCCGATCGTGTGTACCAGGCTCGAGCCCTTTAGAAGCGTGCATGACTATGACAGGGTGATCCAGTGTTTCAGCGACTTGTTTGCGACCAAGCGGGTCACCTTGGTAGGAACGACAAAAAGGATAGCATCCACACCGTCCAAAGCTGCTTTCAGATCGGTCGTAGCAGTAATCTCTTCGCTAATAACGATGTCTTTGAAGTAGCGTTGATTGGTATGAGCGGTATTGATTTCATCGATTTGTTCTTGGATATTTCCCCAGAGGCGGACTTCATGGCCGTTATCATTGAGGACTTGTGAAAGGGCTGTTCCCCATGAACCAGGACCCAATACTGCAACGGTTTGTTTTTCCATTGTATCTTCCATTTCTATGTCTATTTTTTCAACAAGGCTAGGAATCTAGCGCTTGCACCTTCGAAACGGCCTAATGTGTGCCTTGAAGGACGATTCTATTTTCCTCTCTATTTTAACATAATATAGGTAAAAAAACTTGTATGATCATCAATTGTTTTGTGAGGAAGGTGAGGGTGATAAATAAAATCTATCACGGTTTTAAAAAATACATATTAGACATGATCACTAATGGGTGGTAAGATAAGTAGTAATTAAAATGAAGGAGGAATGAATATGTGTAGAACAATTGTTGGAGTATCTGCTAATCTCTGTCCGGTGGACCCGGAAGGGAAAAACCTTCATTCCTCCGTGTCTAGTCAATTTGCAGAAGGGATCCGTCAAGCAGGTGGGCTTCCTATGGTTATTCCGATGGGAGATCCTTCCTTGGTTAAGGACTATGTTGAGACGATTGACAAATTGATCTTAAGTGGAGGCCAAAATGTCGATCCTAGTCTCTATGGCGAAGAAAAAACGATCGAAAGCGATGATTACAATATCGAACGCGATCAATTTGAGCTTGCCCTACTGAAGGAAGCAGTTCGCCAAAACAAACCGGTTCTAGGAATCTGCCGTGGGGTTCAGTTGATCAATGTAGCTTTTGGAGGAACTCTTAACCAAGAGATTGAAGGGCATTGGCAAGGTCTTCCGTTTGGGACTTCCCATTCTATCCAGACTAAAAAGGTAGTGTGGTAGAGCAACTCTTTGGTCAGGCTAGTCGGATCAATTCCGTGCACCGTCAAAGTATCAAGGATCTCGCGCCAAATTTCCGTGCGACCGCCTTTGATCCGCGCGATCACACCATCGAAGCGATTGAAGCAGTAGACGGTCATCGGATTATGGGCTTGCAGTGGCATCCAGAATACTTGGTCAATGAAGAAAAAGGGAATTTAGAACTGTTTCGCTATCTCTTGCAAGAATTGTAAGATCTTTAGGTTTTTTTAGGAGAAATACGCAAACTACACTCATCAACAAAGATCTCCTACTTTTAGTTGCTATAGTTTACTATTTTTCATATATTTTTCAGTAAAAGGCTCCTTGTTCCAGGAGCTTTTTGTATGTTTATCACTCGTAATGAAAAAAGAAATGAAGATGACTGAAATTCGTGGATTCGAACTTGTATCAATCTATCCCATTCAGGAATTGCTTTCAAAACGGTAGAGTTTATGCGGCTGGCGCGTAACAAAGGGAATGATTGGATCCTTGGTCATCTCTCGGCAACAGATGGAACTTGAGAAATCGTGGTTTTGCACTACACAGGTTGTAGAGCTCAAATCTTTGAAAACGAAGGATTTCGTCAGTATCTAAAAAAGGAACTGGGAGTTGACGTTGGAGATTGAGAGTTCCTCCCTTTTTACAATATCAACGCGAGTGCCCGTGACTATGTCGTAATGACTGTAAGATTCTCCACTAATTTCTATGATGTCATTACCTCAGGAGTGGTTTATGATGTTGATACAGGATTCATCACAGAGGTGAAAGACGTAATTTTATTTGATTATAGGAACGTATTTTTGTAAAAAAAATAAGTTGATTAATAATTTTTAAAAGAAAATAATCTATTCGGAAATTTTATCTCCTCCAATTATATTCAGGTAGGAAAATTCACTAATTTGTGGTAAAATATTTTGTAATTATGGGAGGTTTAAATGGAAAAAATTAATAATTTAGTTAATAGGAATCATTTGTGGTTACTATTAGGATCTTATTTCATTCTTGTTTTATTCAGCTTGATTCTATTTCCTACTGAAGTATTATTTTTAAAGTTAGGAGCAGTAGGAGTGGCGGATACCTTCATTGGTATTGTAATGTGCTGCTCAGTTTTATGGTTTCTAACTGAATATAAGAAAATCTTAGATATCCGAACAATAAATATTGTTCTAGTAGCTTTGATTTTGTTTTTTGCAATCTTGAAGAGCCCATCTCTATTCCTATCTTTGGGCTTGAGCTTGATTTCAATAACATTATTCGTATTGTTCTACATAGAAAAAGAGAGGCTGGCCATCGCCTTTCCTTTGTTGGTGGTCCTATCGTCTCCTAAAATGATCTTACAAGCAGGTAGCAATTTCAAAGATGAAGCCTTAGGAATTTATTCCTTTAATATAGCTGAGTCTAGATTTTCTGTCTTAATTTGGCCGATTTTGACAGCTGTTCTTATTGCTATTATCGTTGGAATAGTCTTTAGTCGGCTGGAAACAGAAAAAATAAGCAAGGTATGGATCAGATGGTTCACTCTTTTCATTCTAGTCTGTGGTGTTTCCTATGTTCTCTATTTAACTGTTGTAGTTTATTATAAAGTGAAGGCCAATGCAGTTTCAACCTATGATCTAGGGATATTCTCCCAAATGTTTGAAAGGATGAAGACGGATTTCACTCAGATTACGACTCTTGAGAGAGATAAAGTTCTATCCCATTTTGCGGTCCATATTTCTCCAATCTTTTATCTGATTCTTCCAGTTTACATGCTATTCCCATATGTAGAAACTTTGGAAGTGATGCAAGTTCTCATCGTATTTTCTGGAGTGATTCCATTGTGTCTCATTTTAAAGAAATTACAGTTACCAAAAATTACTTAATCCTCTCTTATTGGCTCTTTTTCTTTGTTACTCCGGTAATGACAACGAGTGGAGGATTCCGCATCCATGAAAACTGTTTCTTACCTCCATTGATTCTATGGCTGTTTTATGCCATTATTTCTCAGTGGCGTTGGAGAACCCTTTTGTTCTCCATCCTTGTTCTCATGGTGAAAGAAGATGCCTTTATCTATGTATTATCAATAGGACTTTATTTTTACTTTTTCCAAAACCGTTTTTATCTTCTCGGCTAAGTTTAAAAAAAGTGGTTATATATTAGTTGTTTTGGTCTGACAATTCTCTACACAGGGCTTGCCTTGTTCCTGTTGTCAAAATATGGTGAAGGGGCCATGGCCTCACGCTATGGACACTTGTTGTTGAATGGTGAGCAAGGACTCTCTAAGATCGTTAAAAAAATCTTGTTTTTCAATCCTGTATATGTTCTGGGAAGTCTGTTTACGGCCAAGAGGTTGGGATACATTTTCTTAGTTCTAATTTCCTTTAGCTTCTTACCACTTATCCAAAGACGATTCTCTGCTTATTTCCTCGCAATCCCTCTATTGGCTGTGAACTTGTTGTCGGATTGGTTCCCCCAATATGATATTGGATACCAGTATAGCTACGGATCAGTAACCCTTATCTTCATTATGGGCTTGCTGGCAGTAGATCAATTAAGTAAAAATAAGGTAATAAAAGAGAAGTTTTTGGCAGCCTTAGTAATGTCTTCCATAGTCTTCTCAAGTACTATCTTATATACTCTCACTCACGACTGGAACTTTGAAGTTAAGTATTATCAGCAACAGAAGAGCTTTTTTGAGGGGGTTCAATCTGTACTGAATGCTTTGCCGAAGAAGGCTTCTGTTTTATCAGTAGGTCCATATACTCCTAGTCTGAGAAAACATGAAAAACTATATGATATTGATTACCATAATGATAAGAAAGTTGATCCAACCATTGACTTTGTTGTTGTCCAAAGACAACTAAGAAACGAAAAACAGGGGCATCCCAAAGGGGATCTCGTGAAAGCGTATGAAGCAGCTGGTTACAAGGAAAGTAATCGCTCCACTGAGTTTTTGCTTGTTTTAGAGAAGTAACTTCAGTTTAGAGGTGAAAAGGATTAAAACAAAGGATCTTTTATGTATTATGATCGGTATTTACCGACAATCAAAAAAGAAAGTTAACGCATACGTAGAAAGGCATTATAAATACCTTTTCCGTGTGACATAATCCTCAAATGAGAAAGTAAATGATCTAGACGTGAGCACATTCTGAACAAATGAGGAATGTGCTCATGTTTTTGTGAAAAGGGTGAGTTTTAAGGAGAGAGCATCCGTTGGTCTTTGTAGGGGATCGACGATCTGACGAAACGCTGAGTAAAAATGATGCTCTCCTTAATGGATACGTGACCATCAGATTGAGACAATTGGTTGATGACCCCAGTGATTTCGTCGGACGACTTCACTTATGTAGGTTAGAAAATCAAACGATGTTAAATGAATTGGAGTCCGATTCTGCCCCATTATTTGCAAGTTGTATAGGTATCATCTGACGGATTCGATTTCTATCTGTTAGACTAGGATTGTGGCTCTTGGAATCTAAAGAGTGAGGGTATAAAGAAAAATGATGACCAATCTATTTTTAGTTAGGAATAATTTTTAGTTTGTGTTAAAATATTTTATAAATACGGGAGGTTTAAATGAAAAAAATAAAAAATTTCGTAAACATAAATTATCTATGGTTACTATTAGGATCTTATTTAGTCGTTGTTTTAGTCAATCTACTTCGATTTTCGACTGAAGTATTATTTCTTAAGTTAGGAGCAGTAGGAGTCACTACTACAGTGATTGGATTGGTGGTTAGTTACCTAATTCTATGGTTCCTTCTTGAATATAAAAAGTTTTTAAATATCCGGCAGGCTAATATCATCCTGTCAGCTTTAATCTTGTTTATAGCCATTCTCAAAAGTCCAACCTTTTTCCTATCTTTGGGCTTGCTAATGATATCAGTGGCCTTGTTCTTACTCTTCCATTTGGAAAAAGTAAGGCTTGCGATGATCTACCCCTTGGTGCTTTTGTTGTCATTTCCTAAGTTGCTGATCCAAGCGAGTAGCAATTTTAAAAACGATGCCCTAGGAATTCACTCATTTAACATTGCTGAATCAAAATTCTCAATGTTGATTTGGCCGGTCTTAGTTTCTGTTTTTATTGCCATTCTCATCGGTTTGTTGATTAATAGATTGGCAGTGGAAAAGATCAATGCGGTGTGGGTGAAACGTCTCACCCTTGTCGCCTTGATTGGTGGGCTCTGTTACGTCCTCTACTTGTCTGCTGTGATGTACTACAAAGTAAAGGCAAATTCAGTATCGACATTCGACATCGGAATATTTTCCCAGATGTTTGAAAGAATGAAAACGGACTTTACTCAGATTACGACACTTGAGAGAGATAAGGCCTTATCACATATGGCAGTTCACATTTCTCCAATTTATTATCTCATTCTTCCCTTCTACATGTTATTCCCTATGTAGAAACTTTGGAAGTGATGCAAGTCCTCATTGTCTTCTCAGCTGTTATCCCTCTATGCCTCATTTTGAAGAAATTACAGCTACCAAAACTTCTTAATCCTTTCATTATCGCTCTCTTCTTCCTTACTCCGGTAATGACCACGAGTGGTGCTTACCACCTGCATGAGAACTGTTTCTTGCCGCCGTTGATTTTATGGCTATTCTATGCCCTTATCTCTGAGTGGCGTTGGAGATCCATTCTATTTGTCTTATTGATTCTATTTGTCAAAGAGGACGCGGCACTCTACGTCCTGGCATTAGGACTTTATTTTGCTTTCCAAAAACGTTTCACCTTGTCGGCCACCTTCAAAAAATGGCTCTATGCAGGAACTCTTGCTTTGCCAGTCCTCTACTTTAGCCTTGCTTTGTTCCTTCTAGCTAAATATGGTGAAGGAGCCATGGTTTCGCGTTATGGACACTTATTATTGGAAGGGGAGCACGGTTTGCCGATGGTGTTGAAAAACATCTTCCTAAATCCACTCTATATTATCGGAAGTCTTTTCACGGGCAAGAAAATGGGATATATCTTTTTAATCTTATTCCCTTTAGGTTTCCTACCCCTTGTTCAAAGACGCTTCTCTACCTACTTCCTTCTGATTCCTTTACTGGCAGTCAACCTACTGATGGACTGGCCATATCAGTTTGACATCGGTTTCCAATATAGCTATGGATCGGTTACCCTCCTATTTATCATGGCTATCCTGGCGGTAGATCAATTGAGCAGGCATCGAGTGGTTGGAGAGAAGGTCTTGCTTGCTCTTGTTGCGGCTTCCCTAGTTTTCTCAGGGACAATCCTCTATAGTTTCACTAAAAACTGGAACTTTGAGATGAAGTATTATCATGAGCGGAAAGAGTTTTTTGATGGCCTTCAGTCCACCTTGGATTCAATACCAGCAGATGCTTCTGTGTTAGCAGCAGGAGGATACACCCCAGGCCTACGAAAACACCAAGAATTGTACGATATCTTCTATCACAACAACAAAGCACTTGATCAAAAAATTGACTATGTCGTCGTACCTAGAGAAATGCAAGATGAAAAACATGGCTACTCTGAAACAGCAACTCTCAAACTTTACAAAGAGGCTGGCTATCAAGAAAGCTCTCTATCTAGCAAGGATGTCCTAGTGTTAGAAAAAGAAGTAAAGTAAGGCCTGAAAAAACGTTCTGCTAGAATTGAACTTCTATGAGAAACGAGAAGTCATTCATCGATTGAGACAAAAAGTCTTCTATTATAAAAGCGCACACGTTTACGAATGTGTGCGCCTTTTTTGATCAGCAGAATAGAGCAGACCAGTTAGGGTTAGGAAGGTGCTCATTGCTGGTAGCATAAAAGGAGGCCTTAAATCTCCGAGAGGTATCCGCACGTCTGGTTCAAGAATGAGTTAGTAAGACTAGCATGACAATTATAATAGAAGAAAGTTGCTCCGAATGATGCATAAAAGTTACAAGAGAATCTGAATCAACTGCCGTTGTTCAAAATGTAAAAACAAGTGAAAATAGGTGAGAAAGATGGTATTTCTCAAGAAAATGGCCCGCTTTAAAAAATTAACACAAAAATGTAAAAAATATTGAATAGAACTATTGCTATTTCTACTATGTTGTGCTATATTTAGAGAAGCTAATTTAGAAAAAACCGAGGAGGTAAAGGAAATATGAAAAAGTTAGCGGCTAGTTTATCAATGATTTTCTCATTATTGATAATTTCATTCGGCGTGTTTACGACCAACGTAAGTGCAGCCACGTCCAAAAATGTCGATGTCATCACGGAGATCAAGATCCAAAATGACAAAGGTGGAGAATTGACAGGTTCACTTGACACCTATGATACTTTCCGTCTTAACGCAAAATTTGAGTTAGAAGGAAAAGGTGTCAAAGCAGGTGATACGACAGAACTTAAGATCGATGCACCTATCGACATCAAGTCTCAGAATTTTGAAATCAACGACGTAATCACTGGTAAAAAGATTGCCGATGCAGTAGTTGACGCAAAAACTGGTAAGATTGTCTTGACATTCACAAAATTCGTTGAAACGAAAAATGACGTTTCAGGTTCATTCTTCTTCTACGCAGCAGTTAACAAAGATAAATTCCCTAACGATGGTGAAGCACCAGTTAAGGTTCATGTTAACGATAAAGTGAAATTCACTGGTACGGTAACAAGTAAAACTGGTGACGTTGGTAAAGGTTACCCAATCATAAAATCTGGGTGGACTGGTAACAACAACAAAGAACTTGGATACAGAATCGCTATCAACAGAACAAATCAAGTAATCAACAATGCAGTGATTTCTGATAAGATCGAATCAAAAGGAGTTACTTACCGTAAAGGAAGTTTCAGAATCCTCAAAGGTACTTGGGAATACGCTGGCGGTAAATGGACTCTTAAAAACCCACAAGACGTTACGGCTAACTATACTGTAAATGCAACTGATACTTCATTCTCTATCAACTTTGGTAACATTGGCAAGGACGACCACTTTGAATTAACATACGTAGCTGATATAAACTATACTGCTGTTGACGGGGAAAGAATTAAAAACACTGCAACTATCACAGGTGATGGTTTAAATCCCGAGGATAAACGTAATACATCACATAATGGTGTCAACATCCAAATCGCTGGTGGTGCAGGTATCGGTTACGAATTTAGCATTAAAGTGAAAAAAGTAGACGAAAACGGTGCTCCACTGAAAGGCGCTAAATTCCAAGTTATCCGTGCAACTAACCAAGATGTCATCGGTGAGTTTGAATCAGATGCTAACGGTGAGTTCACTGTTAAGAACATCTTGCGTGATAAATACATCATTAAAGAAATTCAAGCTCCAGAAGGTTATGACTTGGCAGCTGATACTGTAGTTGAAGCTGGTGAATTCACAACACCAAAAACTCCAGTTGCTAAAACTATTACAGACCAAAAAACAACAACAACTACAACAACAACTACAACAACAACTACAACTACAACTACAACAACAACTACAACGACAGAAGAGCCAACAACGACTACTTCTACAACTACAACAACAACAGAAGAGCCAACAACGACTACTTCTACAACAACTACAACAACAGAAGAGCCAACAACGACTACTTCTACAACTACAACAACAACAGAAGAGCCAACAACGACTACTTCTACAACAACTACAACAACAGAAGAGCCAACAACGACTACTTCTACAACAACTACAACAACAGAAGAGCCAACAACGACTACTTCTACAACTACAACAACAACAGAAGAGCCAACAACGACTACTTCTACAACAACTACAACAACAGAAGAGCCAACAACTACTTCTACAACAACTACAACAACAACAGAAGAGCCAACGACTACTTCTACAACAACTACAACAACAACAGAAGAGCCAACGACTACTTCTACAACAACTACAACAACAGAAGAGCCAACAACTACTTCTACAACAACTACAACAACAGAAGAGCCAACAACTACTTCTACAACTACAACAACAACAGAAGAGCCAACGACTACTTCTACAACAACTACAACAACAGAAGAGCCAACAACGACTACTTCTACAACAACTACAACAACAGAAGAGCCAACAACTACTTCTACAACAACTACAACAACAACAGAAGAGCCAACGACTACTTCTACAACAACTACAACAACAGAAGAGCCAACAACTACTTCTACAACAACAACAACAACAGAAGAGCCAACGACTACTTCTACAACAACTACAACAACAGAAGAGCCAACAACTACTTCTACAACAACAACAACAGAAGAGCCAACGACTACTTCTACAACAACAGAAGCTACTACAGTAACAACTGAAGAAACTTCTGAAACAACAGAAGCAACTACAGTAACGACTGAAGAAACAACAGAAGCTACAACTGTAGAAACTTCTGAAGAAACAACAACCACAACTACTACAACAGAAGAAACAACTACAACAACAGAAGAAACAACTCCAGAAACACCAACATACCCAGGTGGTGGAGATGGTACTTTTGGTCCTCGTAAATCAACCACAACTACAACTCCAGAAAAACCAACAAATAGTAGTGAAGAAGCAACCACACCAGAAAATGGTGGAGGTCGCAAATCACTTCTTCCAAGTACTGGTGAAGTTGTAGCAACTGGCCTTGTATTCTCAGGAGTACTTGTCTTGTCAGGTGCAGTAGTGTTAAAACGTAAAATCTCTAAATAATAAAAAAAGAGTTTCCGTATAAAGGAGAGAGCGAAAGCTCTCTCTTTTTTGGAAAGGAAAGAAATGGAGGAAAAGATGAAACTTTCGATACTCATTACTTTATTTAATGAGGAGTTAGTTCTTTCTCAGACACATGAAGCTATGTCGGCACAATTGGAACAGATGCTGGGGAAGGAACTCTCGGACTATGAACTTCTTTATATCGATGATGGAAGTAGTGACCAGACCTATGAGCTAATTACAGCCATTGCCAAAGAGAATCCACGTGTGAAATATATTCGATTTAGTCGTAATTTTGGTCGTGAAAGTGGTATTTTAGCAGGTTTAAATACGCGAGCGGGGATGCCGTCATGGTTATGGATGGAGATCTCCAACATCCACCTTATCTGATTCCCCTCTTTTTAGAGGCTTATAATGAAGGATATGATATTGTCAGTGGGCAACGAACGCGAGAAGGGGAGTCCTTTATTGGAAGTACCTTTGCACGCCTCTTCTATTTCTTGTCAAACCGTTCAATGGATGTTAAGTTGACAGATGGAAAATCAGAGCTGAGATTGCTAAGTCGTAAAGCTATCAATGCCTTTGTATCGATGCCCGAATACAATCGTTTCAACAAAGGGTTGTATGAATGGATTGGATTCAAGGAGAAGGTAATACCTTATAAAAATGAAATCCGCAAGGCAGGGAAAAGTAAGTTTGGTTTTAAGAAATCATTGAACTATGCTATTCAAGGGATTGTTTCATTTAATGATCGTCCCCTTCGTGTTTGTATTCAATTTGGTTTCATCTGTTTAGGCCTTGCTCTTTTGTATCTTGTTTTTGAATTGATGAAATACATACTATCAGCAAGTAACTATGTCAGTGGTTACTTTACAACTATTGCAGCCATCATTCTATTTAGTGGTGTTCAATTGATTTTCATTGGTATTCTTGGAGAATATATTGGAAAAATCTATTATGAGGTAAAACGTCGTCCTCACTTTATCATTGAGGATACCAATATCGAACAAGCAAAAGAAAATAATATTGGATAAAGGAGAGAATATGTTAATCTGGTTTATGCGCTGGCAAGAGTTTTTGAAGAAAAATCCCAAAAAAATTCTCTATGCCTTGAGTGCGTTAGCCCCAATGACTATTATGTTAGTAGTTTGGGCTTTCATGGGGATGTACCCGTTTGGAAGTAAGAGTCTGATGGCTGTTGACTTTGGTCAGCAATATATCAGTTTCTTTGGCTTGCTAAAAAATGCTATCTTGACGGGAGACCTATCTAGTTTGAGTTATTCTTTCACTAAGTCTCTTGGTGGAGATATGATTGGGGTGCTTGGATACTATCTAATGAGCCCCTTTAACCTCATCTATATCCTAATGCCCCTCAAATATTTCGGAGCAGCAGTCTTTCTTACTATTTGGCTCCGCTACGGGGCAATCGGTCTATCCTTTGCATTCCTCTTGATCAAACGTTACAAAGGTTTGGAGTCTAGAAAATGGATGGTTCCACTGTTCTCGACAGCTTATGCCTTGTCAGGGATGTTGGTTTCCTACCAGATGAATGTCATTTTCTATGATGCCATGATCATGCTACCAATTGTCATTGTGTACTTGGAACAATTGTTAGACGGAGAAGCTCCCTATCGCTATTCCTTTGTCTTGGGACTAGCTGTCTTACTCCAATTTTACATGGGCTACATGATTTCGATTTTTGTTGCCTTGTATGCCTGTTTCTATGTATCTCCTAGATTGATGGTCGAAGGTGATCTAAAGACAAAACTAAAAAATTATATCCCACCTTTATTACAAGCTGTCATTTATTCGATTATCGGGATTGGAACAGCAGCAGTCCTTTTGCTACCTGTCTTCTTTAACCTGTTGGAAAGTAAGGGACAGATTGGTGGAGGGATGACCTTCTCTTTTGCTTTCCAAATCAACCCCTTAGATATTCTTGCTAAGATGGTCATTGGTGGTTTTGATACGACGTCTGGTTGGTCTGCAGGACCAAACTTACCAAATATCTATATTGGGGCACTTGGTTTTCTAGGCTTCATTTTCTACTTCCTCTCTAAGAATGTTTCCAAAGTTAAGAAATGGGCTGCTGGGATTGTTACTCTTGTCTTCTTGACGTCATTCGTTAATGAGTTTGTAAGTAAGATCTGGCACATGGGTCAAAACCCAGCCGGCTTCTTCTTCCGTTTTTCTTGGTTGTTCTCATTCTTCATGTTACTACTGGCTTACCAAGCAGTGAAGGAAAGACCAGTTGTCTCTAAATGGACGAATCTTGGGATTGGAATCGGGTTGGCTCTTTCTGTATGTTATATTCAATCGAAGAGCTACACCTTTATCGCTAAAGTACAACCAGAAGCAATCACGAACTATTTCTCAAAAAATGTGTTTCTTCCTCTCTTGGTTTTGGTGGTTCTAGGAGGCCTCGGTTTTTACGCCTATTGGACAAAATCTCAGAAGAGTCAGCGTGAGAAGATGATTCTAATTGGTGTAACTTCGGTCTTTATAGTGATTGCCTTTCTGTTACTGAAAGCAGGTTATCTACTCACCCAAGTCAGTCTCACAGTGATCGCCTATTTGATTGTCTTGCTCATCTTGAATTTCAAACTATCCCGTTTTGCTGTGGTGATTGTTTCCTTTGTATCGATTTTGGAGTTTGGTTATAATGCCTACTTGTCACAAGTTACTCTAGGGTATGATAATGTTAATAAGTTTTCAGATGCGACTGTATCAGTCAAACGTGTGACAGATAATATTCAAGAAAATTCAGATCAAAAATTCTATCGAATTGCTTCGGATTTTGGTTATTCTAGAACAGTACCTTCGTTGATTTCTTATCCAGGCTTAAGTACGTTTAGTTCGAGTTTGGAACGAAGCACCATGGACCACTTTGCTTTTATGGGAGATCTTGGAGTCAATGCGTCAACCCAGTATTCAAATGGAACCCCATTGACAGATGCCTTATATGGTGTACGTTACTTTATGAGTGTCAAAAATTTTGATCCAAAAGAGATGGAAGATAATCCAGATAAGATGTACTTTTATCGATTTACGGACCGATTTGATTTGAAACGCTATTTCACAGAAAAAGTCTATGAAGATAAACGTTATGTTGTCTATAAAAATCCTAAATCTTTCCCGCTTGCATATGGTACAAATGTTCTTGTGAGAAATATTAAATTTGGTGTCAATAATGCTTTTGCTAACCAAAATATTATTCTGAATTCAATGGAGGGGCATCAAAAAGCTAAAAACGATACGATTGAGTACTTTAAACCTTTGGCATTTAACGCAATTGAAACAGAAAATGTTATTGAAGAAAAGGTCAATAAGGAAACTGGGGAAGCTATCTACAAGAGAGCAGATACTTCAAAGGATGCTATTATTCGCTATAGAATCACTCCTCGTACAAATTATACCTATTACTTTTTCACTCCTGTGTCTTTAACACATAAACAAGACTATTCTGTCTTACTCAATGGTAAATGGTTAACAAATAATAAATCATTTACGCAAAGACAAATTTGGCAGTTAACAGATCAAACAGAAAATAAAGAAACTGTTATTGAATTTAGATTTAGAACAGATCAAATTGATATGAGTAACGCAGGCGTTTATCGTGCAGATGTTGATCAAATTGAACAAGTATTAGAGAACCGGAAGAAACAAGGATTAAAAGTTACGAAGTTCTCAAATACTCATATTGTAGGTAATGTATCCATTACAGACAATAGTAAATATATGATGACTTCAATTCCATACAGTGATGGATGGAAAGTGAAAGTGGATGGGAAATTTGTTCAAACGTCAAAAGCTTGGAATGCTTTCTTAGCGTTTCCGATCTCAAAAGGAAATCATAAGGTCGAATTCGTCTTTAGACAAAAAGGAGTCATTCTTGGCGCGTTGCTATCGATTGTTTCAATTACTTACTTGGTCATTCAAATGAGACGAAGCAGAAGTAATGAAGGGCGATAGGATATGCGAGAGTACCAAAAATTGTTATAAATACAAAAAAGGATAGCATCCAATTGGATGCTATCCTTTTTGTATGATACGCAAATGTGACTGATTAGTTATTAGAAATCTTGCGTTTCAGGATGACGGCACCTGACAAGACAAGTACTCCTGAGAATACAAGGCCAGTTGCGACAACTTCACCCGTACTTGGAAGAAGTGTTTTGTGACCTCTACCATTTTCTGGTGTGGTTGTTTCTTCACTACTATTTGTAGGTGTTTCTGGAGTTGTCGTTGTGGTTGATTTAGTACGAGGACGCCATTTACCTTCTCCATCTCCTGGTACTCTTGGTACTTCTGGTTTTTCTGGAGTTGTAGTTGTTGTTGAAGTGGTCGTAGGCTCTTCAGTTGTAGTTGTTGTCGAAGTAGTCGTAGGTTCTTCAGTTGTAGTAGTTGAAGTCGTTGTTGGCTCTTCAGTTGTAGTAGTAGTTGAAGTGGTTGTCGGCTCTTCAGTTGTTGTAGTAGTTGAAGTGGTTGTCGGCTCTTCAGTTGTAGTTGTTGTTGAAGTAGTCGTAGGTTCTTCAGTTGTAGTGGTAGTTGAAGTCGTTGTAGGTTCTTCAGTTGTAGTGGTAGTTGAAGTCGTTGTAGGTTCTTCAGTTGTAGTGGTTGAAGTGGTTGTCGGCTCTTCAGTTGTAGTTGTTGAAGTAGTCGTAGGTTCTTTAGTTGTAGTAGTAGTTGAAGTCGTTGTCGGCTCTTCTGTCGTAGTAGTTGAAGTAGTCGTAGGTTCTTCTGTCGTAGTAGTTGAAGTAGTTGTCGGCTCTTCTGTCGTAGTAGTTGAAGTGGTCGTAGGCTCTTCTGTTGTAGTAGTTGTAGTAGTCGTTGTAGTAGTCGTTGTCGTTGTCTGCTCTTTTGGATTGATGATCGTCTTCGTGACCTTATGGTCCTCACCAAAATCTTCAGCATTTACGACAGTTTCAGCAATTTTGATCGTATAACCTGTAGGGGCCTCAGTTTCCGTTAAGATATATTTATCTTTTAAAAGACCATTGACTGTGATATTCCCATCTTTATCGGTCACATATTCACCGATTACTTGGTTGTTGGCTTGACGTACCACTTTGAATTTAGCTCCAGCAAGTGGTTGGTTAGCATCATCTACTTTATGAATATGAATGGTAAAGACATAACCAACACCAGAACCACCAGCAATTTGAACGGCAGCTCTATTTACTGCTTCTTTAGTCTTAATGTTCTTACCTTTTAAAGTAGCCTGGTTATTTAAGACTTCCCCATCGGCTGGTGAGTAATTTAAGTGGACATCATACGTAATACGGTATTGATCCGTCTCACTGATATCTCCAAGATTCACAACAAATGATTGACCATTTTCACCAACAGTAATAGGATGTTCATTGGTTACATCCTTAGTATTATTAAATTGCCATTCACCATCGACATAAGACATCTCACCTTTTGTCACACGAAAACTATCTTTAACGTAAGAAGCATTGGTAAATTGCAAATTGTCTTCTACGGTTACATTTTTAATATTTTGCTTTAGTTGGTTCACAGAAATGCCATAGGAAATAGTCTTAGGGTCATCTGAGTGAACCCAACTTGTTTTCTTTAAAAGGTTTGGATCACCATTACCAACACCTTTAAAGGTAACTTTACCTGCAATAGTTGTTTTGTTGTTAACCGTCATTTCAACCGGAATTTCTCCTTGTTGAGGGTGCTTCTTGAAGTCGATACGAGCGTAGAAATAAAAATTACCATGTGTATCTGAATGTTTCTCCGCATAATCCGTATAAGTTAATGAAATCTTTTTATTATCCTTATCCACTGTTGCATGAGCGATGACTTGTTCAGGCTTAGTAGTAGTTTTGATATCAAAGCTTTGTGATGTAATAATCAAAGCATCTGGAACAGTAATGTCAGTTGTATCCCCTTTTTTGACATTCTTACCCGCCAAGTTGAAATCGGCATTGATACGGAATGTTGCCCATTGTCCTAATTCCCAATCAAGGTTGCCACCTTCATTATTGGTAACTTTGATATTTTTGATCGTATCGACCAATTTTCCGCTAACGGTCACTCCAGGAGTTTCTGCTGAAGTACGATTTAGACCTAAAGCGAAAAGCATGGCCACTAAACAAAGGACAAATGAGAAAATTTTAATATTTCTAGTTTTCTGCTTCATCTTATCTTCCCTTTTCATAAAAATACAGGTGCCTAAACATCAATATCTGATTACTTTTAATGATATGGATACTTTATACCATATCTGTTTTCAATCAAAATTGAGTGTTGAGACACAACCTCCATTGAATCATTTTATATTAGAGAGAAATATTTTGATTACAAAACTATCCTCTACACAGGGAATTATAGCAAAATTTATGAGTTACTTCAAGTGAAAATTTGTGGATTTCATCACAAATTCCAGATTTTAATCATTATATTTTGACCACCATAATTTTAGAGTAAATTTTATTGAAATTCATAAAGATGATTCAAAAGATACGAATAGTAAAATTGAGGAGACGCTTTGCAAAAGTGATGGTATAATAGAAGAGATAGAAACATTGTAGAATGAAAGAGGAATCATGATGACAAAAATTCGTGGATTTGAACTTGTATCAAGCTATACCAATCAGGACTTACTGCCAAAACGGGAGACGGCCCACGCAGCTGGCTACGACTTAAAGGTGGCAGAGCGTACAGTCATTCCACCAGGAGATATCGTCCTCGTCCCAACTGGGGTCAAGGCCTATATGCAAGCGGGTGAGGTGCTCTATCTCTATGACCGATCGTCTAACCCTCGCAAAAAGGGTCTGGTCTTGATCAACTCTGTTGGGGTTATTGATGGAGACTACTACGGAAATCCAGGGAATGAAGGCCATATCTTTGCTCAGATGAAAAATATTACTGACCAAGAAGTCGTTCTTGAAGTCGGCGAACGTGTGGTTCAGGCTGTCTTTGCACCATTTTTAATTGCCGATGGAGATGAGGCGGATGGCGTGCGGACCGGTGGATTTGGGTCAACAGGGCACTAAGATGAAGATTATCTTTGTCCGTCACGGGGAGCCGGATTATCGTGTGTTAGAGGAGCGTGCTTATTCCGGATTTGGAATGGATTTAGCTCCCTTATCTGAGAAGGGAAGGAAACAGGCTCAGGACCTTTGCCAAACCCCTTGTTCCAATCAGCTGATCTACTAGTAGCTTCAGCAGTAACGCGAGCTTTAGAAACAGCTTCTTATCTGGCTTGTGCTACTGGACTTCCTTTGAGAGTAGAACCCTTATTGCACGAATGGCAGGTATACGAAAGTGGTATAGAGAATTTTGAAACAGCTCGGACTCTGTTTCTAGAAAATAATGGGAAGCTCCTTCCGGATAGCCCAATTCAATATGAAACCGCTAAGGATATGAGAGCTCGCTTTATTGAAACTTTGGCCAAGTACCGAGACTATCAGAAGCTTGTAGTGGTTACCCATCGCATGCTCATGCGTCAATTTGTACCGAATGAAACCATTGATTTTTGCCAAGTGATTGAGTGTGAGATAGAGATTTAGAAAGAGGTATCTTATCGCTAAGAAAAAAACGACATTTATTTGTCAAAATTGTGCTTATAACTCACCCAAATACCTAGGGCGCTGTCCTAACTGTGGTTCTTGGTCTTCTTTTGTCGAGGAGGTCGAGGTCGCAGAGGTCAAGAATGCGCGGGTTTCCTTGACGGGTGAAAAGACCAAACCCATGAAATTGGCGGACGTGACCTCTATCAATGTTCACCGGACCAAGACGGAGATGGAAGAATTCAACCGCGTCCTTGGAGGTGGTGTCGTCCCAGGAAGTCTGGTCCTCATTGGGGGGAGATCCTGGGATTGGGAAATCGACCCTGCTCCTTCAAGTATCAACCCAGTTATCCCAAGTGGGAACAGTTCTTTACGTTAGTGGAGAGGAGTCGGCCCAGCAGATCAAACTTCGGGCAGAGCGCTTGGGAGATATCGACAGTGAGTTTTATCTCTATGCTGAGACTAATATGCAGAGCGTGCGAGCAGAAGTGGAGCGCATCCAGCCTAACTTCCTCATCATTGACTCGATCCAGACTATCATGTCTCCTGAAATTTCAGGGGTTCAGGGATCAGTCTCTCAGGTCCGTGAGGTAACGGCTGAGCTCATGCAGCTGGCCAAGACCAATAACATCGCCATCTTTATCGTCGGTCATGTGACCAAGGAAGGAACCTTGGCGGGCCCGCGGATGCTGGAACACATGGTGGATACGGTGCTCTACTTTGAGGGCGAACGCCATCATACCTTCCGGATTCTAAGAGCAGTCAAGAACCGCTTTGGCTCGACCAATGAGATCGGGATCTTCGAGATGCAGTCGAGTGGCTTGGTTGAGGTGCTCAATCCGAGTCAAGTTTTCCTAGAAGAGCGTTTAGACGGTGCCACTGGTTCGTCAATCGTAGTGACCATGGAGGGGACTCGTCCGATTCTTGCAGAAGTACAGGCCTTGGTGACACCAACTATGTTTGGAAATGCCAAGCGGACGACGACAGGGCTTGATTTTAATCGGGCTAGTTTGATTATGGCTGTTTTGGAGAAACGTGCAGGTTTGCTCCTCCAAAATCAGGATGCCTACCTCAAATCAGCAGGTGGTGTCAAATTGGATGAGCCTGCCATTGACCTGGCAGTAGCCGTAGCCATTGCCTCGAGCTACAAGGACAAGCCAACCAACCCGCAGGAATGTTTCGTCGGAGAGTTGGGCTTGACAGGAGAAGTTCGCCGGGTCAACCGGATCGAGCAACGAATCAATGAAGCTGCTAAACTTGGTTTTACCAAGATTTATGTTCCGAAAAATTCTCTGACGGGGATCACGACACCATCAGGAATCCAGGTGCTCGGTGTGAGTACACTAGCTGAAGTCTTGAAGAAAGTATTTTAATAGTAGAAAAGTCTTAAACGGGAAGTTTAAGACTTTTTTTCAGATGTGACAGATGACAGGAGGTATCCCCTGACAGAAAGGATCGGATATGGTAAAATAATAGATGATTTGAATTTCAAAGGAATAAAGGAGAGACCATGTCTTATTTTGATAATTTTTTAACAGCCAACCAAGCTTATGTGGCTCTACATGGAGACCTCCGTCTTCCGATTAAGCCCAAAACACAAGTCGCCATCGTGACCTGTATGGATTCCCGCCTTCACGTGGCACCTGCACTAGGTCTGGCTCTTGGAGACGCCCATATTTTGCGGAATGCTGGAGGGCGCGTGACAGAGGATATGATCCGGTCTTTGGTCATCTCCCAGCAACAGATGGGCACCCGTGAAATTGTAGTTTTGCACCATACAGACTGTGGCGCTCAGACCTTTGAGAACGAAGGTTTCCGGCAACATCTCAAGAAAGAACTGGGAGTAGATGTGGGAGATCGTGATTTCCTACCCTTTCAAAATATTGAAGAGAGTGTCCGTGAAGATATGAGGCTTCTCAAGGCTTCTCCTTTGATTCCAGAAGATGTCGTTATCTCAGGAGCTGTGTATGATGTGGATACCGGATTGATCTCAGAAGTAAAATGATCATATAGAAGAGAATAGGAAGAGAGAACGATCTTTGTTTCCTGTACTCTTCTTTTTTATAGTATAAAAAAAGTGAACCAAATAGGAAAAAATGTGACAATTTAGCAAAAAACATTAAAAAATTAGTGGAATAAAATAACATTTTAACAAGAATATTACGATTTATTTACAACAGATTGACTCTATATGTCAACGGTGTTACAATTTTACTGGTATCATGGAATCATGAAATATGAAAAAGGAGATCCTATAAATGAAGGATATATTTAATAAGCGCCAGCGCTTTTCATTGCGAAATATAGCGTTGGGGTTTGTTCAGTTCTTTTAGGAACAGCACTTTTTGCTGCAGGAGCTCAATCTGCATCAGCAGATGAGGCAACAGCAGCCCCTGAATCTGCAGGAACGGCGACTTCAGGAGCACAACCTGCTGCAACAGAATCAAGTCAAGCAGAAGTACCAGTTGCTTCTAAGGCATATGGTGAGGGAGCACCAGTGCCAAAAGTAGACCTTTCTAATTCTGCTACAACTTCAGAAGTACCAGCTCCATCAACTGAAAAAGCTGAAGTGATTGAAAAATCAGCTGCTTCAGAAGACAAGGAAATCCCAGCTGAGACTAAAAAAGAAGAAAAAGCTGAAACTAAAAAATCTGAAGAAGCTCCAAAGTCGACAGCACCATTAGAAACAAGCAAACCTGTCGAGAAGAAAAAAGGATCAAGCTCTAAGCCGGTCTCCACACCAGTGCTTACTACAGCACAACCTACTGCAGCTCGCTCTGCAGCAGTTGAAAACTCAGAAACATCACCTGCAAGTGAAAGCTCAGAAGCACCTACGGCTATTTCAGCTACTGTAAATCCAGTAGCTCCGATCATTGGTGCAGAGCGAGGTGTGCAGGTAGATAGAGAAACAGCTGAAGAGCGTAGTGCATCACTTGATCGTGCAGCAACTGATTTGACGAACGCTGGAGCCTTGGTAACAAGTCGTAGCCGACGTAGCCGTCGTGCTGTGTATGATCATAATGGAACTCCAGTGGAAGTGACTACCTATTTAAAACCAGGTGAAACTGCAGCTCCAAGCATGTTTGATGCGAACGGTGCAACTGTGAGCTCTCAACCTGTACCAGCTGGATACTCAGCTAAAGAAGGAGATTGGTATACATACAGTATTGTAGATCTTACTCGCTTTAACGAACGGTATCATACAAACTACTATACGCGTGCGTATAAGAGATTTGATGCTTCGACAGACACGACTGTTGAATTGATTGATAAAAACACTGGCAATGTAGTAGAAACCAGAACGATTACTGCTTCTAGCGGAATTCAAAAATTCACAACTACCAAAGCAGCCTCTAATGGAGAATTAACTTGGCAAGTTGATTTCGATAAAGGTTTAGGAGCTGGACCTGGTAAAACGAACCAACCATTTATTCAATTGGGTTATGAAGTTGGAGCAAGTATCCAAGCTTTAGTAGCTCCTGGGCACAATCTTACTCCAGATGAGAAAAAATTATACGATGCTGTTTATGCTGCTCGTACATCAACGGATATCATTAATGTTGTAGAGCCTGCTTATAATGGCCGTACGATTACAGATACCAATGCCAAGATTCCAGTAGCAGTTGAAAAGACAACTTACTATCGCGTAGTTGATGAAAATAACCCAACATTCAACGCCAATAAAACAGATAAGACTGTTCAAGACTATGTGCCAAATGGTAATGAAGTAGACTTAGCTAGATATACTCTTAAAGCTATGGAAGGACAAAACTTCACAGCATCTGGTGAACGTCAATTTGCTGGCTACAAGTTGTATCAAACAGCCGATGCAAACGATCAATCAGGCTATGTGAGTCGTCCTTATACTGTTGGTACCAAATTCATGGACGCTGAGCGTGCAGGAATTAAACGGATCAAAGAAATCGTAGATGAGGATGGAACTGTAGTCGTTCGTGTTTACTTACTAGATCCGAAACAACAAAGTAAACGTTCTGATGGTACATTAGACACAGATGGCTATATGTTGCTGGCGGAAACTAAACCTATTAAACCAGGTGATTACAATAGAGAAGATTTAGTTGTTAAGAAATCACCTCTTAACACAATTGCTTTCACAGATAGTAAAGGTGTAAACTATCCAAACGGTAAAGAAGTTCCATTTGACTTCCAAACAGCTGCTGGATATACACCTAAGAAAACAGTATTCGTACCATTCTTGGGAGACAACATTGGCCACCTTCTCCAAACGAACAATTGGTTCGTGGAGTAAATGGTATCGGTACCAACGTTGACTTGCTCAACTCTTTGACACCGTATAAACAACCAATCTACTACTATGTGAAACAAAAACCAGTCGAAGTCACTCCAGAAGTTGAAAAACAACTGGAAGGACGGGTGCTAGTTGACGGTGAATTCACCTTCAAGATTAAAGAAAACCAATCAAACAAATCACTTCCTGCCTATGAAGAAACTGTAACGAATAAAGCCGACGGTAAAGCTACATTTAGCAAATTATCATTTAACAAAGTTGGTACTTACACATACACAATCACTGAAACTGCTGGTTCAGATACAAACGTCGATTACGATGAAATGACAGTTACGATGACTGTTAATGTAACTGAAAATTCTAACGGTGATTTAGAAGCTTCTGTTAAATATAGTGGTAGTGGTGGATTTGCCTCAAAGCTGATGACAAAGTCTTCAACAACTATGTCGTAGCTCCAGTTAAGACCAAGTTTGACTTCAGCAAGGCCCTCGCAGGTCGTGAGTTGAAAGCTGGTGAATTCAACTTTGTATTGAAAGATTCAACTGGTAAGACTCTTCAAACAAAGACAAACACTAAAGAAGGTGTTGTAGCCTTTGATGACTTGACCTTTGACAATACTCAAGTTGGTACTCACAAATACACTGTAGAAGAAGTTATTCCAGAAAATAAAGAAGCTGGTATGACTTACGATACGATGAAAGCTGAAGTAACGATCACTGTTACGAAAGAGGGTCACGTTCTTAAAGCAACGAATACTCTTCCATCAGATACAGAGTTCAACAATACCTTCACACCTGCTGCTACACAAGCTCAATTCAAGTTTACTAAGAAATTGGAAGGTAAAGAGCTTACAAAGGATGCCTTCACATTCGAATTGCTTGAAAATGGCAATATCATTCAAACCAAGAAAAATGCAGCTGATGGAACTATTCAATTTGATGCGATTTCATACGATAAAGAAGGTTCTCACACATACACTGTACGTGAAGTAGCTGGAACAGATAGAAACATCGACTACGATGATATGAATGCAGTTGTAACAGTGAACGTAACCAAGAATGCTTCAACAGGGATCCTGACTGCTAATGTTACAATGCCGGCAGATACAGAATTTAACAACTATGTTGTTGCTCCAGTTGTTACAAGATTTGACTTTACTAAAAAATTAGCCGGTCGTAAGTTAAAAGCTGGTGAATTCAGTTTTGTTCTCAAAGATCAAGATGGTAAGGTTATTGAAACAGTTAAGAATGATGCAGAAGGAAATGTGACCTTTACTGAATTGTCATATGACAATACTAAAATTGGTACCCACTCATACTCTGTTGAGGAAGTCATCCCAGCTGATGCAGATAAAGAATTTGGTATGACATACGATACCATGAAAGCATTTGTCCGTGTAAAAGTTGCTAAGAATGGTCATACCTTAACAACTGTTACAGACATTGCTTCAACAGGCGGTAAGAATGCTGCTGGTGAATCAACTGACACTCAAGAAGATACTGAATTCAACAACAAAGTCACTCCTCCAGAAACTCCTAAATTCCAACCAGAAAAATTTGTCGTTTCTAAAGAGAAATATGACATCACTGGCAACAAGTTGATGAACGACGACGATGAGTTGACAAATGAATACACTGAAACAAATGCAGATCCATATGTAGACAAGACAACCAACAACGAACCAGAAAACTTGAATACTAAGACAGTTAAACGTGGTTCTAAATTGGTTTACCAAGTATGGCTAGATACGACTAAATTCACTGAAGCAAACAACATCCAATACGTTGGTGTATCGGATACATACGACGCTGATAAATTGGACGTCAATGCAGCTGATATCAAAGCATATGATTCAGTAACTGGTGCAGAAGTAACCAATAAATTCGACATCAAAGTTGAAAACGGTACAATCACTGCAACTTCTAAAGAAGCATTTATCAAAGATAAAGTCAATGCTCCTGTTATCGACACAACTAAGTTCGAATTCGGACGTTACTATAAATTTGATATCCCAGCAACTGTGAAAGAATCTGTTAAAGCTGGTGCTGATATTGAAATACAGCCAACCAAACCGTTCATGTTTACAACCCAGTAAGCAAGATGGTTGAAAAGCCTGAAAAACCAACACAAAAACGTGTCAATAGCGTTCCAGTTCCAGTGGAAATGAACTTCACGAAACGTTTGGAAGGTCGTGAACTTCAGGCCAACGAATTCGAATTCGTATTGAAGAAAGACGGCGTTGAAGTTGAACGCGTGAAGAATGACGCTGCTGGTAAGATCGTCTTCAAGACTCTTGAATTCGGTCGCGATGATCTTGGTAAGACTTACAACTACACAGTTGAAGAAACTCCTGGTACAGATGCAACTGTCAACTACGACACAATGGTAGCTACCGTTAAAGTGGTTGTTTCACACGATGGTACAGCGAAAGCCATCGTTGCCAACGTAACAGACGCTTGCTGATAAAGAATTTAACAACCGTGTAACACCTCCAGAAGAACCTAAGTTCCAACCAGAGAAATACGTTGTTTCTAAAGAGAAATACGATATCACTGGTGACAAGCTCGTTGACGATGATAAAGAGTTAGCAGACAAGTACGCAGATACCAATGCGAACCCATATGCGGACGATGCATCAAACAACGAAGCAGAAAACTTGAATACCAAGACTGTTGAACGTGGTTCTAAATTGGTTTACCAAGTATGGTTGGATACAACTAAATTTGACGCAGCTAACAAGGACAACATCCAAACAGTTGGTATCTCAGATAACTATGATGAAGCTAAATTAAATCTTAATGCAGCTGACATCAAAGCTTACGACTCTGTAACAGGTGCAGAAGTAACTGATAAATTCGACATCACTGTCAATAACGGTGTGATCACTGCTAACTTGAAAGATGGCTTCACGAAGTCACTTGGCGATGCAGAAAACACACAAGTCATCGACACAACTAAATTCGAATTCGGACGTTACTACAAGTTCGATATTCCAACAACAGTGAAAGACGATGTGGTAGCTGGTGCAGATATCGAAAATACTGCGGCTCAAGTTGTAAACTATTACAACCCAACTACTAAGAAAGTTGAAAAACCTGAAAAACCAACTGAAAAACGTGTCAACAATGTTCCAATCTCAGTAGAATTTAACTTCACTAAGAAATTGGAAGGTCGTGCTCTTAAAGCTAACGAATTCACATTCGAGTTGAAAGACAGCGACAATGTTGTGATTGCGACTGCAACCAACGACGCAAACGGTAACTTCAAGTTCACTCCAGTTGATTACACAAACAAAGCTGGTCAAACGGTTACTGCCCTTAAATACAAGAAGGGTCAAGAAGGTACTTACACTTACACTGTAACAGAGGTTAAGGGTACAGACGCAACTGTCACTTACGACGCAATGGCTGCAGTTGTAACTGTCACTGTTTCTCATGATGGTACAGCCAAAGCCTTGATCACAAACGTGACAGAACCTGCTGATAAAGAATTTAACAACAAGGTAACTCCTCCGGAAGAACCTAAGTTCCAACCAGAGAAATACGTTGTTTCTAAAGCGAAATTCGATATTACAGGTACGAAGCTCGTTGATGACGATTCTGAATTGACAGATAAATATGGTGAAACAAATACAAACCCATATGTCGATACAACTGCCAACAACGAAGATGAAAACTTGAATACGAAACCAGTTGAACGTGGCCAAAAACTTTACTACCAAGTATGGTTGGATACAACTAAATTTGACGCAAACAACAAAGACAATATCCAAACAGTAGGAATCACAGATAACTACGACAAGGATAAATTGACTGTTAATGCGTCAGACATCAAAGTTTACGATTCCGTTACTGGTGCAGACGTTACGACGAAATTCGATATCTCTGATAACAATGGTGTTCTAACAGCGAACCTGAAAGCTGGCTTTACGAAGTCACTTGGCGACGCTGAAAATACTCAAATCATTGATACTACTAAGTTCGAGTTTGGACGCTACTATAAATTTGATATCCCAGCAACAGTGAAAGACGATGTTGTAGCTGGTACAGATATCGAAACAAGGCAGCACAAGTTGTTAACTACTACAACCCAGTAAGCAAGACTGTTGAAAAACCAAACAAACCAACTGAAAAACGTGTTAACAGTGTTCCAATCTCAGTAGAATTCAACTTCACTAAGAAATTGGAAGGCCGTGATCTGAAAGCTGGCGAATTCACATTTGAATTGAAAGACAGCGACAATGTTGTGATTGCGACTGCAACCAACGATGCAGCTGGTAAGATTAAGTTTGCTCCAGTAGATTACACCAATAAAGCAGGTGAAACTGTTACTGCCCTTAAATACAAGAAGGGTCAAGAGGGTACTTACAAGTACACAGTAGAAGAGGTTAAAGGAACAGACGCAACCGTAACTTATGACACAATGAAAGCTGTCGTCACAGTTGAAGTTCGTCATGATGGTACAGCGAAAGCCTTGATCACAAACGTGACAGATCCTGCCGATAAAGAGTTCAACAACGTTGTCACTCCACCAGAAGAACCTAAGTTCCAACCAGAGAAATACGTTGTTTCTAAAGAGAAATACGATATCACTGGTGACAAACTCGTTGACGATGATAAAGAGTTAGCAGACAAGTACGCAGATACCAATGCGAACCCATATGCGGACAATACCATCAATAATGAAGTGGAAAACTTAAATACTAAGACTGTTGAACGTGGATCAAAATTAGTTTACCAAGTATGGTTGGATACAACTAAATTCGACGCAGCTAACAAGGACAACATCCAATCAGTAGGAATCTCAGATGACTACGATGAAACTAAGTTGGATCTTGATTCTACTAAGATCAAAGCTTACGACTCAGTAACAGGCGCAGAAGTAACAGATAAATTCGATATCACTGTGAACAACGGTGTGATCACTGCAACCCTTAAAGATGGCTTCACGAAGTCACTTGGCGATGCAGAAAACACACAAGTCATCGACACAACTAAATTTGCCTTCGGACGTTACTACAAGTTCGACATCCCAACAACAGTGAAAGCTGATGTACCTGGTGGTGTAGACATTGAAAATACTGCGGCTCAAGTAGTCAACTACTACAACCCAACAACTAAGAAAGTTGAAAAACCAAGCAAACCAACTGAAAAACGTGTAAACAACGTACCAGTTGAGGTAGGATTCAACTTCACTAAACGCTTGGAAGGCCGTGAGCTTAAAGCTAACGAATTCAGCTTCGTACTTAAAGATTCAACTGGTAAAGAAGTTGAAACTGTGAAGAACGATAAAGATGGTAACGTTAAGTTCTCTAAACTTGAGTTCAAGAAAGGCCAAGAAGGCGTTCACAACTACACAGTAGAAGAAGTTAAAGGCACAGACGCAACCGTTACATACGACACCATGAAAGCGAATGTAACAGTCACAGTGAAACACGATGGTACAGCTAAAGTACTTATCGCGACTGTAGGCGACATTGCGGATAAAGAATTTAACAACCGTGTAACACCTCCAGAAACTCCAGAATTCAATCCAGAAAAATATGTTCTAAACGAAAAAGAATTTGATTTGACTGGAACTTCATTATTAGATGATGATAAAGAGTTGGCAGACAAGTACGCAGATACCAATGCGAACCCATATGCGGACGATGCATCTAATAACGAAGCAGCGAATATCAACACTAAATCAGTTAAACCAGGTCAAAAACTTGTTTACCAAGTATGGTTGGATACAACTAAATTCGACGCAGCTAACAAGGACAACATCCAATCAGTAGGAATCTCAGATGACTACGATGAGGCTAAAGTTGATGTTGATGGTTCAGAAATCAAAGCTTACGACTCTGTAACAGGCGCAGAAGTAACAGATAAATTCGATATCACTGTGAACAACGGTGTGATCACTGCGAACTTGAAAGCTGGCTTCACTAAGTCACTTGGCGACGCGGAAAACACACAAGTCATCGACACAACTAAATTCGAATTCGGACGTTACTACAAGTTTGATATCCCAGCTACAGTGAAAGCTGACGTTAAAGGCGGAGTAGACATCGAAAATACTGCGGCTCAAGTAGTGAACTACTACAACCCAACTACTAAGAAAGTTGAAAAACCTGAAAAACCAACTGAAAAACGTGTCAACAGCGTTCCAGTTGAAGTAGAATTCAACTTTACTAAACGTATGGAAGGCCGTGAGCTTAAAGCTAACGAATTCAGCTTCGTTCTTAAAGATTCAAAAGGTAATACTCTTGAAACTGTGAAGAACGATAAAGATGGTAACGTTAAGTTCTCTAAACTTGAGTTCAAGAAAGGTCAAGAAGGCGTTCACAACTACACAGTAGAAGAAGTTAAAGGATCTGACGCAACCGTTACATACGACACTATGAAAGCGAATGTAACAGTCACAGTTTCACACGACGGAAAAGCTAAAGTTCTGATCGCGAAAGTTGGCGACATTGCGGACAAAGAATTTAACAACAAGGTGACTCCTCCAGAAACTCCAGAGTTCAACCCAGAGAAATACATCTTGAACGCTGAGAAATTCGACCTTACTGGTAAATCACTTCTTGATGATGATAAAGAATTGGCAGACAAGGTTGCGGAAACAAACGCAAATCCTTACGCTGATAAGGCTGACAATAATGAAGCAGCAAACATCAATACTAAGACTGTGAAACGTGGCGATAAGGTTGTTTACCAAGTATGGTTGGATACAACTAAGTTCACTGAAGCGCACAACATCCAATCTGTTGGTGTTACTGATGACTACGAAGAAGACAAGCTTGACATCAATGTTGCAAACATCAAAGCTTACGACTCTGTAACAGGCGAAGATGTGACTGCTAAATTTGATATCAAGGTTGAAAACGGTGTGATCTCTGCAACTTCTAAAGCGGACTTGACTAAGTCACTTGGAGACGCAGAAAATACTCCAGTGATCGACACAACTAAGTTTGCGTTTGGACGTTACTACAAGTTCGACATCCCAGCAACAGTGAAAGATACTGTTAAAGGTGGTGCGGATATTGAAAACACTGCAGCTCAAATCGTTCACCAATACGATCCAACAAGCAAGACAGTGAAGAAACCAAACAAACCAACTGAAAAGCGTGTTGTGAACATCCCTGTTTCAGTAGAATTCAACTTCACGAAACGTTTGGAAGGCCGTGAGCTTAAAGCTAACGAATTCAGCTTTGTTCTTAAGGATAAAGATGGTAAGACTCTTGAAACTGTGAAGAACGATGCATCTGGTAACGTTAAGTTCTCAGCTCTTGAATTCAAGAAAGGTCAAGATGGAACTTACAACTACACTGTAGAAGAAGTCAAAGGAACTGATACAACCGTTACTTATGACACTATGAAAGCAGTTGTAACAGTTGAAGTTTCTCATGATGGAACAGCGAAAGCTCTCCTTACTAAGGTAACGGATCCAGCGGATAAAGAATTCAACAACACTGTTCGTCCACCTGAAACTCCAGAATTCAACCCAGAGAAATACATCTTGAACGAATCTAAATTCGATCTTACAGGTGTGAAACTTCTCGACGATGATAAAGAGTTGAAGGATAAGGTTGCGGAAACAAATGCGAACCCTTACGTTGATAAGACTGATAACAACGAAGCTCAAAATATCAATACGAAGACACTCAAGAAAGGTGATAAGGTATACTACCAAGTATGGTTGGATACAACTAAATTCACTGAAGCACACAATATTCAATCTGTTGGTGTGACAGATAAATATGACAGTGCAAACTTGACTGTCAACGGAGCTGATATTAAGGCATACGACTCTGTAACAGGAGAAGATGTGACTGCTAAATTTGATATCAAGGTTGAAAACGGTGTGATTACTGCAACATCTAAAGCAGACTTGACTAAGTCACTTGGAGACGCAGAAAATACACAAGTCATCGACACAACTAAGTTGGCCTTTGGACGTTACTACAAGTTTGAAATTCCTGCAGAAATTAAACAATCTGCTCAAGATGGTGTGGACATTGAAAATACAGCTTCACAAATCGTACACCAATACGATCCAACTAAGAAGACTGTAGAAAAACCAGAAAAACCAACTGAAAAACGTGTAGTCAACATTCCAGTTAAGGTTCAATTCCAATTCACTAAGAAATTGGAAGGTCGTGCATTGAAGGCTGGTGAATTCAGTTTCGTTCTTAAGGACGAAAAAGGAAATGTGATCGAAACCGTAACCAATGATGCGGCTGGTAAGATCACCTTCTCAAATCTTGAATTCAAACGTGGTGAAGAAGGAACTCATCTCTACCATGTAGAAGAAATCCGTGGCACAGATTCTAGCGTTGAATACGATAAGATGGTTGCCACTGTGGGTATTATGATTAACAAAGACGGTAAAGTATTGACGGCTATTACTCAGTTGCCAGAAGATACAGAGTTTAACAACACTGTTATTCCGCCAACAACACCGCCAAATACACCACCAACAACACCGCCAACAACACCGCCAAATACACCACCAACAACACCGCCAACAACACCGCCAAATACACCACCAACAACACCGCCAACAACACCGCCAAATACACCACCAACAACACCGCCGACAACACCACCAACGCCACCAACACCTACAACTCCTCCAGCTCCAGCACTTCCTGAAACTGGTGAAGAACAATCAGCATCTGCTGCATTGTTAGGTGCTGCACTTGGTATGGTTGGCCTTGCGGGACTTGCAAAACGCAAAAAACGCGAAGACTAAAATTGAGGTGACATCAGCAATCTTGTTGATGAAGTGACAATTTTAGATCCAACAGGAAGAGGCTTTGCTCGAAAGAGCAAGGCCTCTTTGTTTGGTATTGGAAACTTAGAAAAACATGCATAAATGTGATGAAAAAGTTTCAGTAAAATTCTATCTATTCATTTCATTCGGTTACTAGTTTCAGTAAAATTCCATTGACTTGAAGTAGAGAAAACAGTTTGCTAGTAAAGCAATTTGATCTTTCAAACTGCCGGCAACAAGGGGAATGAATCCACTTTGAATTGGGATACAGTAGGGTTTGGAGTGGTAGTGCTTCACACCCTTATTGTCGTCAGTTACCCTAGTAAGACCAGACTTGTGAAACAAACACAGGTTTCTTTTTTGCATAATTATAAAAGCTTATAGAACCCTCCTGCTCCATATAATCAGGAGGGTTCCGTTTTATTTTTAAAAAGCTGGTGATCCAAGAAATATTGTGAATTTCCTATAGGTTCTCTTCCATATTTATGATACAATTAAACTACTATTATCGAAGGGAGAAACTATGATTAATTCAATTGTTTCACAAGGTTTGATTTGGGCCATTTTAGGGTTAGGAATCTTTATGACGTTCCGAATTCTAGATTTTCCAGATATGACGACAGAAGGGTCCTTCCCGCTTGGAGGAGCGGTGGCGGTGACCTTGATTACCAAAGGGGTCAATCCACTCCTTGCAACGCTGGCTGCTATTGGAGCAGGGTGCTTGGCGGGACTTGCGACGGGCCTTCTCTACACAAAAGGGAGAATCCCGACACTCTTGTCAGGGATCCTCGTGATGACATCTTGTAACTCGGTCATTCTCTTTGTCATGCAGCGGGCCAATCTGGGACTTTTAGGTTATAAAAAAATTCAGGAATTTCTTCCTTTTGCCATTGGGTTCAATGAGATCCTGATTGGCTTGATTTTCGTAACGCTTGTGATCCTTGGTTTGATCTTCTTCTTGGATACACGCTTGGGTCAAGCCTATATTGCGACAGGGGACAATCCAGATATGGCTAGAAGTTTTGGGATCAACACCGACCGGATGGAATTGATGGGCTTGGTCATTTCAAATGGGATTATTGCTCTTTCTGGTGCACTAATGGCCCAGCAAGAAGGCTATGCGGATGCTTCACGTGGGATTGGTGTTATCGTTATCGGGCTTGCCAGCCTCATTATTGGAGAGGTTCTCTTTTCAAATGTCACCTTGACAGAGCGCTTGCTCAGTATTGCGATCGGATCGATCGCCTACCAATTTTTGATTTGGGCCGTGATTGCGCTTGGCATCAATACCAGCTATATTCGAATCTTCAGTGCCTTGATCTTGGCTATCTGCCTGATGATTCCAACCTTTAAGGGAAAAATCATGAAAGGAGCGAAACTCAGTAAATGACAGCAATTGTAGAATTAAAAAATGTAACCAAAGCCGTGAGCAATGGGATGAACGAAGAAAAAGTCATTCTGGATGATGTTTCCTTGGAAATTCGAGAGCATGATTTTATCACGATTTTGGGGGGCAATGGAGCTGGAAAATCAACCCTCTTTAATACCATTGCAGGGACGCTTCCGGTGAGCAGTGGGAAGATTTATATTTTGGGGGAAGATGTAACCAACTATTCTCCTGAAAAGAGAGCCAAGTACCTATCGCGGGTCTTTCAAGATCCTAAAATGGGGACAGCGCCTCGCATGACGGTTGCGGAAAACCTCTTGGTAGCGAAGTTTCGCGGAGAAAAACGTGGCTTGATTCCGCGTCACTTGGCCAGCTATAAAGAAGAGTTTCAAACAGTCCTTGCTAAGATTGGCAATGGCTTGGAAAATCAAATCGATACAGCCGTTGAGTTTCTATCAGGGGGGCAACGTCAAGCTTTGAGTCTGTTGATGGCGACACTGAAACGTCCAGAACTCTTGCTTTTAGATGAACACACTGCTGCCTTGGATCCAAAAACCAGTCAGGCGCTCATGACCTTAACGGATGAGTTTGTGAAACAAGATGCCCTCACAGCTCTTATGATCACCCACCATATGGAAGATGCTTTGAAATATGGAAATCGTTTGATTGTCATGAAAGACGGACACATCGTCCAAGACCTCAATCAAGAAGAAAAAGCCCAAATGACCATCGCAGACTATTATCAATTGTTTGAGAAAGACTAAGATACAAAGCCCGTAAAATGCAAAGTCAAAATAGGGAGTAGGACAGAAGCAATATTGTTCATGGCGCTTCGTCGTCCCACCTCCGCACAGTTGAGTAGGGCTGTAAAAGCTGGTGAAATCAGCGTAGTAGAGCCCACTCAACCACTGCGTCTTGCTCGACAATCCAAAAATAATTGAGAGGCTAGGACTTTTGTCCCAGCCTCTTTTCCTTAAATCATTTATAAAACCGCATAAAATAGGAACTAGTTTCAGCTGAAATCGCTTGCAATTACTTAGGTAGCTGAGTATAATATAGTTAGAAAGATGAAGAAGGGATTGATACCAATGCCTTATCGAGTTAAAATTTAGGTTACTTCGTTTTAGGCCTGTTTTGCTGATATCTGTTCATGCTCTTATCGTAAAAGAGCAGTCATGTCGTGTGTGTCGGATCGGTTGGACGGTCGGGCAAACCTGCTTAGTTTGTCCGGAGACATAAGAAAACGTGGAAATAGTAGGTAGAAGCTTTTTGTAAAGGTTTTCAAACTTCAATGCGTCCAGTCGAAAACTAATCATTTGGATTTGGGATAGCAAAGAAAACCTCTGGTATTTTACACAAATACTATTAAATGAAATCAACATCATAAACATTGTTTTGTTAGCCAAAAGGTTAATTGCACCAAGTCAGTGAAGCAGACCAGGCCTCTAGTCCCGTAAGACTGGAGGCCATTTTTATAAGATACTCAGGAGGAGGTGAGAGTATGGGATTGTCGTATGCGCAAGAATATAGTTGTCGGGACCATTTCCGGCAAAGAGCTTTTGAGCGCTTTGGCGTAGATGATCAGCACCTGAACAGGTGGATCAACCAACACCTCCCCTCCCTCTCTCCTTATGATAGTAATGTGGTTCAACCCGCCAACACAGAAGCCTATGTAGCTAGTGATGGCGTCATCTTTGTCTGCAATATCAAAAGTCGGGAGTTCATCACTTGCTTTAAGGCGGTTAATTATCAAGAGTCTAGGGAAGAAGAGGAAGCTTATACGGACATTCACGAAAACAATGTCGCTTCCTTCAAAAAAGATGTGAACCACCTAGTCAATCGCTACCGACTCAAGGAAGCTAAAGAGCTGTTTGAAAACATTGGGGAGGACTTGGATGACTTTTATAGCCTGTCCCAAGCGGTCAAGAACGGCCAATTGAGCGAGCGAAATAGTAAGCGCCTAGAGGAATTGTTAGGCAAGTTTCATGTGATCAAGGCAGCCATGCGGATCATTGAAAATAAACGGGGAGATTACCATCTTTAGGGGCTTTTCCCCCTAAAAACAGGCGCCTAGAAGTCCTCTCATCTACTTCAGATGAGAGGACTTTTTTGCTGTGGAAAGCTTTTTGAAAAAAAGAGAAAAAAATTGTATAATAGAGTGGATATGCAAGTATTTGCAAAACTGTAATTCGACTTGGGCGACCAAGGACCGTAAGTATTAAAATAATCACACTAAAGGAGACAACAGTGAGTAGTATTAAATTAGTCACTCTTGGCGGTGTTCGAGAAAATGGGAAAAATCTCTACGTTGCCGAAGTGAACGATTCAATTTTTGTCTTGGATGCAGGTTTGAAGTATCCAGAAAATGAGCAACTTGGGGTGGATGTCGTTATCCCCAACATGGATTATCTATTTGAAAACAAGGACCGCATTGCGGGTGTTTCTTGACCCACGGTCACGCAGATGCGATTGGGGCCTTGCCTTATCTTTTGGCGGAAGCGAAAGTCCCTGTATTCGGGACAGAGTTGACCATTGAGTTGGCTAAACTCTTTGTAAAAAGCAATGACAGTGTGAAGAAATTCAACGACTTTCATGTCATCGATCAGAATTCTGAGATTGATTTTGGGGATGCCGTCGTCTCTTTCTTTCAAACAACCCACTCCATCCCTGAAAGTATCGGGATTGTGATTGGCACTCCTGAGGGCAATATCGTCTACACAGGAGACTTTAAATTTGACCAAACTGCCAGCGAGTCCTACGCGACAGACTTTGCTCGTCTAGCTGAGATTGGACGTGAAGGTGTGCTTGCTCTCTTGAGTGATTCGGCTAATGCGGATAGTAATATTCAAGTTGCCAGTGAGCAAGAAGTAGGCGATGCCATCTTAGATACGATCGCAGACTGGGATGGTCGTGTCATCGTAGCGGCGGTAGCCAGCAACCTCTCTCGGATCCAGCAGGTCTTTGATGCTGCGGCTGAGACTGGCCGTCGAGTGGTCTTGACAGGATTTGATGTGGAAAACATCGTCCGCACAGCTATTCGCTTGAACAAATTGTCTCTTGCCAACGAAAAACTCTTGATCAAGCCCAAAGAAATGAGCCGTTTCGAGGATCATGAATTGATCATCTTGGAAACAGGCCGGATGGGTGAGCCGATCAACGGTTTGCGCAAGATGTCTATTGGCCGTCACCGCTATGTGGAAATCAAAGATGGGGACTTGGTCTATATTGTCACAACGCCATCTATTGCCAAAGAAGCTGTGGTGGCTCGTGTGGAAAACATGGTCTACCAAGCAGGTGGCATTGTCAAATTGATCACGTCAAGCTTGCGCGTGTCTGGGCACGGAAACGCACGGGACTTGCAGTTGATGATCAACCTTCTTCGTCCTAAATATCTCTTCCCGATCCAAGGGGAATACCGCGAATTGGATGCCCATGCGCGGGTAGCGATGGAAGTTGGTATCTTGCCTGAAAATATCTTTATTCCAAAACGCGGGACTGTGATGGAATACGAAAAAGGGGGACTTCGTCCCCTGCCGGTAGCGTCTCAGCTGGAGATGTCATGATCGATGGGAATGCCATTGGTGATGTGGGCAATATCGTCCTTCGTGACCGCAAGGTCTTGTCAGAAGACGGGATCTTTATCGTGGCGATCACGGTGAATCGCAAAGAGAAGAAGATTATTTCCAAAGCGCGCGTGCACACCCGTGGTTTTGTCTATGTCAAGAAGAGTCGGGATATTCTTCGTGAAAGTTGCGAATTGGTCAACCAAAGCGTTGAAGACTATTTGACACAAGACAGCTTTGACTGGGGTGAGTTAAAAGGTTTGGTACGCGACAACTTGTCTAAGTTCTTATTTGAACAAACCAAACGTCGTCCAGCTATCTTACCAGTCGTGATGGAAGTGAAATAATAGAAGAAATGGAAACGCTTGGCGGCCCGAGGCTTGCCGAGTGTTTTTAACAGTAGAAAGAGGGAAGCAAATGGCAGTTATGCAGATTGAGTATTATTCAGAAGCCTTGAAGATGGAGTGGGGCGTGTCCGTCCTTTATCCCGATGCATCGCGCGTGGAAGATCCAGCGGATACGGATATTCCAGTCCTTTATCTCTTACACGGGATGAATGGCAACCACCACTCCTGGTTGAAGCGGACTAATGTGGAGCGCATTTTGCGCAATACCAATCTGATCGTGGTCCTACCAAATACCAATAATGGCTTTTACACAGATACCCAGTATGGCTACAACTACTACACGGCCATTGCGGAGGAATTGCCAGAGACTCTTTCTCGCTTCTTCCCTAATATGACCAAGAAACGGGAGAAGACCTTTATTGCGGGTCTATCCATGGGCGACTATGGATCAATGCTCTTGGCTCTCAAGACAAATCGTTTCTCCCATGCGGCTAGTTTTTCCGGTGCTCTGAGTTTCCACGATCGGGACTTTGAAAACAATGACTTGGAACAACCAGCTTTTTGGAAGGGGATCTTTGGAGAGATTGAGGATTGGACAACCAGTCCCTATTCGCTAGAGACTGTTTCCAAGAAGTTCTCAGATAAGAAGACCAAACTCTGGATCTGGTGTGGGGAGCAGGATTTCCTCTATGAGGCCAATAATTTTGAAGTCAAGGAACTAGAAAAGTTAGGTTTGGATGTCACCTATACCCACAGCCCAGGCAAGCACGAATGGTTCTACTGGGAACGTGAGTTGGAGCACTTTTTACAAACTCTGCCAATCGACTTTGAATTAGAAGAAAGATTAAGCTAAGATACAAATAGATTGGATATCAGTCAGAGTATTTGTTCTGGCTTTTTTCATGTATATAGGAAGAAAAACTAGAAAGGTCACTTATTCATTTCAGTCCTGCTCTCTTTGTGGTATAATAGGAACGATTGAAATGAGCTAGAAATAGCGAACAAGATAAGAGGAGAGAAATATGGCAAAAGATATTCGTGTGCGTTATGCACCAAGTCCAACAGGACTACTACACATCGGAAATGCCCGTACAGCATTGTTTAACTACTTGTATGCACGCCACCATGGTGGAACTTTTATTATCCGTATCGAAGATACTGACCGCAAGCGTCACGTCGAAGACGGAGAACGTTCACAGCTTGAAAACCTTCGTTGGTTGGGCATGGACTGGGACGAAAGTCCAGAGACGCATGAAAACTACCGCCAATCAGAGCGCTTGGAACTCTATCAAAAATACATTGACCAATTGCTAGCCGAAGGAAAAGCCTACAAATCATATGTTACAGAAGAAGAGTTGGCAGCAGAGCGTGAACGTCAAGAAGCAGCTGGTGAAACACCTCGCTACATCAACGAATACCTCGGCATGAGCGAAGAAGAAAAAGCAGCTTATATCGCAGAACGTGAAGCAGCAGGTGTGATTCCAACGGTTCGTTTGGCAGTCAATGAGTCTGGTATTTACAAATGGCATGATATGGTCAAAGGCGATATCGAGTTTGAAGGTGGTAATATCGGTGGGGATTGGGTCATCCAAAAGAAAGATGGTTACCCAACTTACAACTTTGCCGTTGTAATTGATGACCACGATATGCAAATCTCTCACGTCATCCGTGGAGACGACCACATTGCTAACACCCCAAACAGCTCATGGTCTATGAAGCTCTTGGTTGGGAAGCGCCAGAGTTTGGTCACATGACCTTAATCATCAACTCTGAAACTGGTAAGAAGTTGTCTAAACGCGACACTAATACCCTTCAATTTATTGAAGATTACCGGAAGAAAGGCTACCTTCCAGAAGCAGTCTTTAACTTTATCGCTCTTCTTGGTTGGAACCCTGGTGGGGAAGACGAAATCTTCTCTCGCGAAGAACTGATTAAACTCTTTGATGAAAACCGTCTCAGCAAGTCTCCAGCAGCCTTCGACCAAAAGAAAATGGACTGGATGAGCAATGAGTATATCAAGAATGCAGATCTTGAGACCATTTTTGAAATGGCAAAACCATTCCTCGAAGCAGCAGGACGTTTGACAGACAAGGCTGAGAAATTGGTGGAACTCTACAAACCACAAATGAAGTCAGTGGATGAAATCGTTCCATTGACGGACCTCTTCTTCTCAGACTTCCCAGAATTGACGGAAGCTGAGCGAGAAGTCATGGCTGGTGAAACCGTTCCAACTGTTCTTGAAGCCTTCAAGGCAAAACTTGAAGCCATGTCAGACGATGAGTTTGTGGCTGAAAATATCTTCCCACAAATCAAAGCGGTTCAAAAAGAAACTGGTATCAAAGGTAAGAACCTCTTTATGCCAATCCGTATTGCCGTTTCAGGTGAAATGCATGGTCCTGAATTGCCAGATACCATCTACTTGCTTGGACGCGAAAAATCCATCCAACATATTGAAAGTATGTTGGAAAAAATCAGATAATTATCAGAAAATTCCATAATAATGTACTGGGCTCAAACAGTTAGACAAATAATTTTAGGAAAGGATTTAGTTCTGTGTTGTACAGGACTAAGTCCTTTTAGCTTGACCTTAATTTGTTTTTTGTCGTAATAGCCAATAAAGCCCATAACGGCTTTTAGCAAGTGGTTAAGGTAATAGACTGTCTTTTCATAGTCATAAAATATTTCTGTTTTCAAAATACAAAAGAAAGATCTAATCATGCAGTTACATGAGACATATTAATTAACTTTTACAGTGTGGTTCAAGCAGGTGTTCCATTTTATCTTTTTAATGGAAAAATCATCAAGTATAAGAATATCAATATAAATCATATCAAAGATGAAAACTAATTGACTAATAAATTCGAATTTTTAAAATTAAATTATTTTTAAAAACTAGGGTATAATGATGTATAATGTTAATGTTAAACTGAATAATAAGGAGAACAAATGTTTTTTAAACGTTCTAATGGGTCATTTCGTGAAACCGATCGTGTGACTCGATTTAAATTAATCAAATCTGGAAAAAACTGGCTTCGTGCAGCAACTTCCAATTTGGGCCTCTTTAAAGTTGTCCGTGGTCAGGTTGAAGAACTGGTTGTAGCAGAAGTCTCTGAGGAAACGACAGCAACTCCAAGTCGGACTTTGTTGAAGGGGATCTTAGCAACTGGTGCTATTCTTGGGGGTGCAGTAGTGACGACAGCAGCACAAGCTGATGAAGCAGATGCTAAAACGGCAACAACATCTGAACTCGGCAAAGATGCTCTTGCTGAAGCAGATAGCGTAGTTCTTGGGACGATTTCAGTATCTGACTCCCAATCTATGAGCGCATCAGAGTCGGAAGAAGCATCTATTTCACTCAGTGAGTCCGCCTCAGAGTCTGTGTCAGAAACCCAATCAGTGAGCACATCAGAGTCTGAAGAAGCTTCTACATCTTTGAGTGAGTCGGTTTCAGTATCTGACTCCCAATCTATGAGCGCCTCAGAATCAGAAGAAGCATCGACTTCACTCAGTGAGTCCGCCTCAGAGTCCGTTTCAGAATCCCAATCCGTGAGCACCTCAGAGTCGGAAGAGGCTTCTACATCTTTGAGTGAGTCCGTTTCAGAATCCCAATCCGTGAGCACCTCAGAGTCGGAAGAGGCTTCTACATCTTTGAGTGAGTCGGTTTCAGAATCCCAATCCGTGAGCACCTCAGAGTCGGAAGAAGCATCTATTTCATTGAGTGAGTCCGTTTCAGAATCCCAATCCGTGAGCACCTCAGAGTCGGAAGAAGCATCTATTTCATTGAGTGAGTCCGTTTCAGAATCCCAATCCGTGAGCACCTCAGAGTCGGAAGAGGCTTCTACATCTTTGAGTGAGTCGGTTTCAGTTTCAACATCTGAGTCAACAAGTGTATCGGAATCAGTTTCAACATCTGAGTCAACAAGTGTATCGGAATCAGTTTCAACATCTGAGTCAACAAGTGTATCGGAATCAGTTTCAACATCTGAGTCAACAAGTGTATCGGAATCAGTTTCAACATCTGAGTCAATAAGCGTATCGGAATCAGTTTCAACATCTGAGTCAACAAGCACGTCCGAATCATTCTCAGCGTCTGAGTCAACAAGCGAATCAGAATCAGTTTCGACATCTGAGTCAACAAGCACGTCCGAATCAGTTTCAACATCTGAGTCAACAAGCACGTCCGAATCATTCTCAGCGTCTGAGTCAACAAGCACGTCCGAATCAGTTTCAACATCTGAGTCAATAAGTGTATCGGAATCAGTTTCAACATCTGAGTCAATAAGCGTATCGGAATCAGTTTCAACATCTGAGTCAACAAGCACGTCCGAATCAGTCTCAGCGTCTGAGTCAACAAGCGTATCGGAATCAGTTTCAACATCTGAGTCAATAAGCGTATCGGAATCAGTTTCAACATCTGAGTCAACAAGCACGTCCGAATCAGTCTCAGTGTCTGAGTCAACCAGTGTGTCCGCTTCAGAATCTGTATCAGAAACCCAATCCGTGAGCACTTCAGAGTCAGAAGAAGCGTCAACTTCCTTGAGTGAGTCCGTTTCAGAATCCCAATCCATGAGCGCATCAGAGTCTGAAGAAACATCTAGCTCCTTGAGCGAGTCGGTTTCAGAGTCTCAATCCATGAGCACATCAGAGTCTGAAGAAACGTCAACTTCACTCAGTGAGTCTGTATCAGAAACCCAATCCGTGAGCACTTCAGAATCAGAAGAAACATCTAGCTCCTTGAGTGAATCGGTTTCAGAGTCTCAATCCATGAGCACATCAGAGTCTGAAGAAACGTCAACTTCACTCAGTGAGTCTGTATCAGAAACCCAATCCGTGAGCACTTCAGAATCAGAAGAAACATCTAGCTCCTTGAGTGAATCGGTTTCAGAGTCTCAATCCATGAGCACATCAGAGTCTGAAGAAACATCTAGCTCCTTGAGTGAATCGGTTTCAGAGTCTCAATCCATGAGCACATCAGAGTCTGAAGAAACATCTAGCTCCTTGAGCGAATCGGTTTCAGAGTCTCAATCCATGAGCGCATCAGAGTCTGAAGAAACATCTAGCTCCTTGAGTGAATCGGTTTCAGAGTCTCAATCCATGAGCACATCAGAGTCTGAAGAAACATCTAGCTCCTTGAGCGAATCGGTTTCAGAGTCTCAATCCATGAGCACATCAGAGTCTGAAGAAACATCTAGCTCCTTGAGCGAATCGGTTTCAGAGTCTCAATCCATGAGCGCATCAGAGTCTGAAGAAACATCTAGCTCCTTGAGCGAGTCGGTTTCAGAGTCTCAATCCATGAGCACATCAGAGTCTGAAGAAACGTCAACTTCACTCAGTGAGTCTGTATCAGAAACCCAATCCGTGAGCACTTCAGAATCAGAAGAAACATCTAGCTCCTTGAGTGAATCGGTTTCAGAGTCTCAATCCATGAGCACATCAGAGTCTGAAGAAACGTCAACTTCACTCAGTGAGTCTGTATCAGAAACCCAATCCGTGAGCACTTCAGAATCAGAAGAAACATCTAGCTCCTTGAGTGAATCGGTTTCAGAGTCTCAATCCATGAGCACATCAGAGTCTGAAGAAACATCTAGCTCCTTGAGTGAATCGGTTTCAGAGTCTCAATCCATGAGCACATCAGAGTCTGAAGAAACATCTAGCTCCTTGAGCGAATCGGTTTCAGAGTCTCAATCCATGAGCGCATCAGAGTCTGAAGAAACATCTAGCTCCTTGAGTGAATCGGTTTCAGAGTCTCAATCCATGAGCACATCAGAGTCTGAAGAAACATCTAGCTCCTTGAGCGAATCGGTTTCAGAGTCTCAATCCATGAGCACATCAGAGTCTGAAGAAACATCTAGCTCCTTGAGCGAATCGGTTTCAGAGTCTCAATCCATGAGCGCATCAGAGTCTGAAGAAACATCTAGCTCCTTGAGCGAGTCGGTTTCAGAGTCTCAATCCATGAGCACATCAGAGTCTGAAGAAACGTCAACTTCACTCAGTGAGTCTGTATCAGAAACCCAATCCGTGAGCACTTCAGAATCAGAAGAAACATCTAGCTCCTTGAGTGAATCGGTTTCAGAGTCTCAATCCATGAGCACATCAGAGTCTGAAGAAACATCTAGCTCCTTGAGTGAATCGGTTTCAGAATCTGTATCAGAAACCCAATCAGTAAGCACTTCAGAATCAGAAGAATCGTCAACTTCACTCAGTGAGTCTGTTTCAGAATCTGTGTCAGAAACCCAATCAGTAAGCACTTCAGAATCAGAAGAATCGTCAACTTCACTCAGTGAGTCTGTTTCAGAATCTGTATCAGAAACCCAATCCATGAGCACATCAGAGTCTGAAGAAACATCTAGCTCCTTGAGCGAATCGGTTTCAGAATCTGTGTCAGAAACTCAATCCGTAAGCACTTCAGAATCAGAAGAGGCATCAACTTCACTCAGTGAGTCCGCTTCAGAATCTGTGTCAGAAACTCAATCCATGAGCACATCAGAGTCTGAAGAAACATCTAGCTCCTTGAGTGAGTCTGTTTCAGAATCTGTATCAGAAACCCAATCAGTAAGCACCTCAGAGTCAGAAGAAGCGTCAACTTCACTCAGTGAGTCAGTTTCAGAATCTGTGTCAGAAACTCAATCCATGAGCACATCAGAGTCTGAAGAAACATCTAGCTCCTTGAGCGAATCGGTTTCAGAGTCTGTGTCAGAAACTCAATCCGTAAGCACTTCAGAATCAGAAGAAGCGTCAACTTCCTTGAGTGAGTCTGTTTCAGAATCTGTATCAGAAACCCAATCAGTAAGCACTTCAGAATCAGAAGAAGCGTCAACTTCACTCAGTGAGTCTGTTTCAGAATCTGTGTCAGAAACCCAATCAGTAAGCACTTCAGAATCAGAAGAATCGTCAACTTCACTCAGTGAGTCAGTTTCAGAATCTGTATCAGAAACCCAATCCATGAGCACATCAGAGTCTGAAGAAACATCTAGCTCCTTGAGCGAATCGGTTTCAGAATCTGTGTCAGAAACTCAATCCGTAAGCACTTCAGAATCAGAAGAGGCATCAACTTCACTCAGTGAGTCCGCTTCAGAATCTGTGTCAGAAACTCAATCCATGAGCACATCAGAGTCTGAAGAAACATCTAGCTCCTTGAGTGAGTCTGTTTCAGAATCTGTATCAGAAACCCAATCAGTAAGCACCTCAGAGTCAGAAGAAGCGTCAACTTCACTCAGTGAGTCTGTTTCAGAATCTGTGTCAGAAACTCAATCCATGAGCACATCAGAGTCTGAAGAAACATCTAGCTCCTTGAGCGAATCGGTTTCAGAGTCTGTGTCAAGATCGACAACGACTTCAGTAAGTGCATCAAGTTCTGAATCGACAACGACGTCAACAAGTACGTCAGCTTCTTATTTAGGGTCAATGAGTCAGACTAGATCACAATCTGAATCGTCAAGCTCTTCTCAAAAATATAGAGGGTCAGAAGGAGTTCTTCCAGAAACAGGAACAGCAACGTCAACAGGTATGTTTGCAGCAGGAGCATCCGCGCTACTTGCAGGTATTGCTGTCTTGGGTCGTCGTAAGAAAAAGGATGAGAATTAATCTATCAAACTCATTCTATTGCTGTCATATAGATGAACTTAGGATTTAAAAATAAGTGAAAGCAAGTCTCGAAAGAGATTTGCTTTTTTCTAGTGAAAACTAAGTATGAAAGAATAGTCAAATATATTGAAAATGATCAATAATCCTGTATAATCAAAAGAGAATAATTTTTAGGGAGAAAAATGTGTTATTTAAGAGGATGAATGGAAAGTCTTGGAAGGGAGAGCGGATTACACGATTTAAATTAGTCAAAACTGGGAAAAACTGGATGCGTGTTGCGTGCTCAAATATTACTTTCTTCCAACGGAGAGGGAAAGAAGGAGCTCCGCCCTTGTCCTTTTCCAGATCAAGTCAATTGGCTCTCACGAAGGGGCTGATTGCAACAGGTGCACTGCTTGGAGCGGTATCGCTTGCTCAACCTACTTTTGCGGATCAAGAAGACAAACAAAGCTTTGGCTCAGAGTTGGATTCAGAAATAGGTCTAATTGGAAAAGATAGCTTAGTTTTAGGGATTGCTGGCAATTCATTAACTAGTGAAAAAATCAACTCCTTGACAAGTCAAGAGAGCTTCTCTTCATCAGTAGGAACCCCTGTTTCTGAGATTACTTCAATGGCTAGTTCAGAAGCTTCTACTTCAATAAATTCAACCTCTTTATCAGAACTGGTTTTAACGGAACCTTCTTTTATCCAATTGGATCAGCAAGAGGAACGACTCTATAAGTTAGCACAGGATATTTATAGGTATATTGACCAAGCTAAAGCTCTAGAAGATGGAAAGGAGACTGTGTTCCTTGGGAAGCAGGCCTTGGATGCTATTCGTCATCAATTAGCAAATCCTTCAGCTGAGGGAAACCAAGTAGTTGACCAAGCTAAGACAGCCCGAAACCGACTGATCAATCTTGTCCTACGTGCCACTTCAGGAAAACGTGATTCTCGAAATGGGAATGCAATAGGCTCTGATCAAATGTTGCGAGCCCCATTCGTTATGAGTGGACCTGGAAATAACCATCTCATCACTGCCTATAATTCAGATCCAGTGAGACTCCAGTATCTTGTCCGGGAGCGAAATGGTGGTGTTATCCTAACTTTTATGGGTTATGCTCCAAATAGTGAGCGGGTAGATGGTGTCTTGGTGCCGAATGCGACTTTGAAAACCCCCTTTGCTCCCATGCTGATTGAGGGGAAAGTAGGAGATACAGAGGTTGTGGAACCAGGGAAAACATATACGATTACAGTTCGTTTTACCAACGCTCACAACCAGTTTATAGACCGTTCTTTCCGAATTAAAGTATTGCCACAAAATGACGGGATTCGAAATCCAATTGTTGCAGTGAAGTCAAACACGCAAGTATCTGATCTCTCTCAATTGACTGATGCAGAAAAAGAACAAGTGTGGGAAAAGTTTAAGGCTGTGAATCCCCGTCTCATATCTTCTAAGGATTTTAAGTCCTACTCAGTTTCAGCAACTGGAGAAGTTACAGTTGTTTTCAAAGATAATACGACAAATACTGTGACTGTTCCTTTGACAGAAGATCCACGAATTCGCTCACTTTCTTTGAGTGTTTCTTCAAGTCTGTCAGAGGTTGAAAGTACATCTAGATTGGGGTCTGAGTCAAAGGAAATATCTGAGTTGAAGAGTTTGTCTGAGGGATTCAGTGATTCACTGTCTAACTCGAGTGCTATCTCTGCAAGTGTCGGTCTTTCTAATTCAGTATCTATCAGCGAATCAGAAGAAGAATCAATCTCTTTTTCAGAAGAGGCCTCCTCATCGCTTTCAGAGTCCGTTTCAGAATTCCAATCAGTGAGTGCATCAGAGTCAGAAGAAAGCTCTATTTCCTTGAGTGAGTCATCTTCAGAATCTGTATCAGAAACCCAATCCGTGAGCACTTCAGAATCAGAAGAATCGTCAACTTCACTCAGTGAGTCCGCTTCAGGTTCTGTATCAGAATTCCAATCAGTGAGTGCATCAGAGTCAGAAGAGGCATCAACTTCCTTGAGTGAGTCTGTTTCAGAATCTGTATCAGAAACCCAATCAGTAAGCACTTCAGAGTCAGAAGAAGCGTCAACTTCCTTGAGTGAGTCTGTTTCAGGTTCTGTATCAGAAACCCAATCAGTAAGCACCTCAGAATCAGAAGAATCATCTACTTCACTGAGTGAGTCCGCTTCAGAATCTGTATCAGAAACCCAATCCGTGAGCGCGTCAGAGTCAGAAGAAAGCTCTATCTCCTTGAGTGAGTCATCTTCAGAGTCTGTGTCAGAAACCCAATCAGTGAGTGCATCAGAGTCAGAAGAAAGCTCTATTTCCTTGAGTGAGTCATCTTCAGAGTCTGTGTCAGAAACCCAATCCGTGAGTGCATCAGAGTCAGAAGAAGCGTCAACTTCACTGAGTGAGTCTGTTTCAGAATCTGTATCAGAAACCCAATCGGTGAGTGCATCAGAGTCAGAAGAAACGTCAACTTCACTGAGTGAGTCCGCTTCAGGTTCTGTATCAGAATTCCAATCCGTGAGTGCATCAGAGTCAGAAGAAGCGTCAACTTCACTGAGTGAGTCTGTTTCAGAATCTGTATCAGAAACCCAATCGGTGAGTGCATCAGAGTCAGAAGAAACGTCAACTTCACTGAGTGAGTCCGCTTCAGGTTCTGTATCAGAATTCCAATCAGTGAGTGCATCAGAGTCAGAAGAAACGTCAACTTCACTGAGTGAGTCTGTTTCAGAATCTGTATCAGAAACCCAATCAGTAAGCACTTCAGAGTCAGAAGAGGCATCAACTTCCTTGAGTGAGTCTGTTTCAGAATCTGTATCAGAAACCCAATCAGTAAGCACTTCAGAGTCAGAAGAGGCATCAACTTCCTTGAGTGAGTCTGTTTCAGAATCTGTATCAGAATTCCAATCCGTGAGTGCATCAGGGTCAGAAGAAAGCTCTATTTCCTTGAGTGAGTCATCTTCAGAGTCTGTGTCAGAAACCCAATCAGTAAGCACCTCAGAGTCAGAAGAAACGTCAACTTCACTGAGTGAGTCCGCTTCAGAATCTGTATCAGAAACCCAATCAGTAAGCACTTCAGAGTCAGAAGAGGCATCAACTTCCTTGAGTGAGTCTGTTTCAGAATCTGTATCAGAATTCCAATCCGTGAGTGCGTCAGAGTCAGAAGAAACGTCAACTTCACTGAGTGAGTCCGCTCAAGGTTCTGTATCAGAATTCCAATCCGTGAGTGCATCAGAGTCAGAAGAAGCATCAACTTCACTGAGTGAGTCCGCTTCAGAATCTGTATCAGAAACTCAATCCGTGAGCGCGTCAGAGTCAGAAGAAAGCTCTATCTCCTTGAGTGAGTCTGTTTCAGGTTCTGTATCAGAAACCCAATCTGTGAGTGCATCAGAGTCAGAAGCTGCGTCAACTTCACAAAGTGAGTCATCTTCAGAGTCTGTATCAGAAACTCAATCGGTGAGCGCGTCAGAGTCAGAAGAAACATCAATCTCCTTGAGTGAGTCCGCTTCAGGTTCTGTATCAGAATTCCAATCAGTGAGTGCATCAGAGTCAGAAGAAAGCTCTATTTCCTTGAGTGAGTCATCTTCAGAGTCTGTGTCAGAAACCCAATCCGTGAGCGCCTCAGAGTCAGAAGCAGCATCTACTTCACTCAGTGAGTCCGCTTCCGAATCTTTATCTGAATCGGTTTTGATTTCACAAACGGTCACTATTTCATTGTCTGAAAGTCGTTCACAATCAAGCCTATCTTCGCATTCAATCTCAACAAGTGGGTTAGCATCAATAAGTGCTTTGCCTTCTCAAAAAGAATTCACAGATCCATCAACTTCCTTGATCTCATCGGAGTCTATGCTCTCTTCGCAAAAGGACAGTCAATCAAAAGTAACACTTCCAGAGACTGGAGTGAGTCCTTCAAAAGGTCTTTACCTTGCAGGGCTAACCACTCTCTTTGCAGGTTTAACTTCATTGGGTCATCGGAAAAAAGAAGAAAAATAACCCTAGAAATAAATGAGGAAATGATGTCATTTCACGTTGCCAAGTTCCAGCAAAACCTAACATAGTTTTGCTGGTTTTTAATGGAGGAGTTAGCTCCAGTGAGAGGATGCGAAATACGAAATCAGATAGAGAATATGTTATAATGAATGAGGATGAACTCGTTCGGAATTCTGTGTAAAGGTGACCAACAAGTGGTCTGAAACTTATTAAGTTAGCAAATCGACTAATGGTTCAATTGCAATAACTTTTAATAAACAAGTAGAAGAAAAAGAAGGGGCTAGAGATAAAAATCCATTTTACAAATCTTTTCGGTTAATCTTCCAAAAGTATTGCTTTAATGGCCCAGAACGATATTATAAAAATTGTCCGATAGTTTGGAGTTAATGAGCTTGACATCTACTTTTATGATCAGACGAATGAACCATGGAGAGATCTGAATTCTCGTATGGATGGCATCCTAGCGGGGTCTCTTTTGAGGATATTGTATTTGTTCAATCTCCATTTTAGAATGGGATGCTCATCTAGTTCATAAGTTAGAGAGTCTTCAAGCAAAGCTAGTGACCTTTATCAACGAGAAAGGCTAAGTATTTGTGGTTTCTAGCTTGGAAGAAGATAATCAGGTAGTGAAAGAAACATTATCGTCTAATATTTCAGCAAACTAAATATACGTTATTCTTAATTTGAAATAGTTAGTTTACCAATGAGCTAAAATTAAGTTCGTCAGATCTAATTCTGCAAGTCCGGAGAAAGAAAAATTATTGAAATTAACATGATAAAACGATCAGAAGTTGGGAAACGATTTTGTTGGACGATTTTATTCGTCTTTATTTATGTGTTTGGTAGTAAAATTGCATTGCCGTTTGTTGATTTGTCGCGAGTGCTTAATGTGAATGAAACGACTGCGACGGGCCTGCAATTATCCAGTGCCATTATGGGAGGAAATTTACGAGGAATGTCGATTTTTTCAATTGGCCTTTCTCCGTGGATGTCTTCCATGATATTGTGGCGGGTGTTTACCGTATCCAAGCGCTTTAATCTCGAAAAGACCAGTGCAGATATTGTCGGTCGACGAAAAATGTATCTAACCTTGCTACTCGCCTTAGTACAAGCCTTGGCAGTTTCCATGTATTTACCTCTGCAAACCAGTCTAAATTCAGCTCTTGTGATTGCTGTCAACACAATGATTATGATCGCAGGCACCTTCTTTTTAGTCTGGCTCTCAGATTTAAATGCCGCACTCGGCTTGGGAAATTCAGTCGTCATCATGATGGCTGGAATGGTGATGTATTTGCCAGAAGATATTATGCGGACCTTATCTAAAATGGATATTCCAACTTATTGGTATGCAATTGGTCTCTTTCTCATCTTAGCCTTTGTTTTTACAGCCGTCTTGATCGAGTATGCTCGTTATCGCATTCCAGTCAATAAGCTTGGAATTCACAACAACCTAAAAAGTTATTCTTTTTTTAGATATCAAGCTAAACCCAGCTGGAGGGATGCCGTTTATGTATGCCATGACCTTAGTATCGATTCCACAGTATGTGCTGTTGCTGGTTCTCTCAATGGATTCAAATGCTAAATGGGCTGCTAAGTTTGCAAAAGAATTGGTGATGGGTGAGCCTGTCTGGATCCTCCTCTACATATTTATGATTGCCCTCTTGTCCTTTGCATTTTCTTTTGTCAATGTCAATGGAGAGGAAATTGCTGAAAAAATGATGAAAAGTTCAGAGTATATCGATTCGGTTTATCCTGGTCCAGATACTCGAAAATTTATTAATGGGATTGTGTTACGCTTGACTGTTTTTGGGACCTTCTATCTCATTCTTTTTACTGCCCTACCGTTTTCAGTTTTACTATGGGATAAGGATTTATTGCGCCTAACAATGATTCCAGGAACCTTCCTTATGTTTGTCGGAATGGTATACAACATCCGGGAAGAGATTCATGCTCTCCAAGTAAATCAACGATATACAAGACTATTCTAGGAGTTATCATGTATTACTTTATACCAGCTTGGTACGGGTCAGAACGGACCTGGCATAGCACCACCATCCCTTGGTACTGGATGAAGGATTCAATCGAGTTTGATGACACCATTAACCAGGTTCGTGTCTTCCAAGATGCAGGGATTGATCGGAAGTTGCTGATTCCGCATTATGCTCCACAACTACGCTATTTTTTACATCGTCAAGATTTGCTAGAAACAGACTATCTCTCTGTCTTTGATCACTTGCAGGGGGTCTCTCCAGATCAGGAAATGATGCCTGTGCAGATTGAGGATTTGGAGTGGCCTTCAGAGACCACTTTTACCTACACACCTTTTCAGGTAGTGGCTTTTCGTCGAGGGGAGATGATTGCAAAAATCGACATGGGTGTAGATGGGAACATCCTTTCTATTACTCGCCTCAAGGATGGAGAGATTGCCTTTATTGAATATTTAGATGATCGAGGCTTTCTTTCTAGTGTCATTTACTATAAAAGTGGGCATCCCTATTTCCAAGAGTATCTCAGTGTTGACGGAACTTGGGTTCTACGTGAAATGCTGACGGAAGATAATCATTCGGTATTTGTGAATGAGCACGTTCAATCCTTGTTTAAGAAAGGAGTCTACTCGGAAATCAAAGAAGTCATCATGGAGAAAATGAAGTTCCTGCTTGGGACCATCGTACCTCAGCAAGATCAAGCAGTTTGCAGCTCATCCGGCCAATTTGCCCTTCTTGCAAGAATTAGGATTTGGAGTTAAAAAAGTTCTGTCTTTTTATGGGAAACGCCAGCCTTTGTCTCTATATGATTCCCTACTTTATTTTTGTTTAAGGGATGTCCAGTTGATTGTCACAGATAGTGAAAAAACAAAAGAAGCCATTCTTGGCTTTTCTCCAACCTTGCAGTCTAAAGTCCATCGAGTGACCTCTTTTGACTCTCGCTTACGATTAGGGAATAGTCAGGAACGCAAAGAATCAAAAATCTTTTTCTATGTGGGGGAAGATGGTTTCCTATCGAAAAAGCTACTAAAGAACTTGCTGGAAATCTTGGCTGAGAACCCCTTGTTTGAGCTTGTTTTTGCCTTTTACAGTACATCTGAAAATCATTTGCTTACCTTAAGAAGTCAATTAAAACAATTGATAGAAGAAGAGGTTGCCTTAGCTTCGGTGCAGCTAACAGTCACAGATCAAGAACTTGGGGAGAATAAGATTCAGGATGATGAGTTAGCTGTAGAAGCGCCAGAATATCGTTATACGGTAAAGAACTTCTTTCATGAGAATGATATTATCAAGGAGTTGGAACAGACCCGCTTGATTGTAGACCTTAATGATGAACCGAATCTTTATACACAAATTGCGGGAATCTCAGCGGGGATTCCTCAGGTGAATCGAACCAAGACAGAATTTGTCGATCATCTAAAGAACGGCTATATCATATCCAAAGAAGGAGAATTAGAGAAGGCTTTGAAGTACTTCTTAACAGCCTTGAAACCATGGAACGAAGCCCTGGTATACTCTGTCGATAAAATACAAGAGTATACGGGCCCGCGTTTGATAGCCAAGTGGGAAGGATGGATGAAAGAATAGTATGGACAAACAGTCGAAAACAAGTCATATTCTTCAAATTGGTTTAGAAAATTGGCTGGAACAAGTAGAGATTCCAGAAGAAATGGGTTGGCACTATTTCATGCCAGGATTTGCCCTCTCTAAAAGAGTATATGGAAGAGCAGGAAATCCAAAAATTCAAAGCCTTACTAATAGATCGACCTGAAGATTTGTTGGGCTTAAAAGATCAGATGGACTTTTTCCAACCCTATACCATTTTTTACAATCATCAGTTCCAACAAGAAACCTATCCGGAAGAAGTGAAGGAATTGCTTCGGTTGAAGCAGGTTAGGGCTTGGGATTTTTCAGACAAAGCCCATTTTCTCTATCAAGTCACTCGTTTCCTTTATGATGGTCAGTATGGGGATGCTTTTACGGCTTACGATATCCGCATTCGTCCTGATTTTTCAGGCTCGCAGACAGTTTTAGGGAAACATCTCTTGCAGCTGACGGGATCTTTCGGGAAGGACTTTACTCCCTTGGCTCAATGGATTTATAATTATGTTTACGATGGGACTACTCCCATTAATATATGGTTAGAGTATGAAAAAGAGCCCTCTTGTCAACTTCAATTGCGCATTCAATTTTTCCAAAGTGGCGCTATTGGTGATCTCGTGAAAGAGATTATCTACTCTGAGGATGACCTAAAAGAGCCAATCTTGCTAGATGAATTTGAGCGATATTATCTAGCCTTTTGTCTGGAAGCAAAAGGAGAAGGGGAGTTGAAGATTGGGGCCTTACACAAACGTTATTCTCATGGTCCTTTTGGGGAAATGACCGTTGGGGCCCAGACACTTCGGGATAGCAAGCGTCAGGAAATCTTTGCTTACTTCCATCCTGGAGATATGAAACCGCCTTTGAATATTTATTTTTCAGGGTATCGTCCGGCTGAAGGATTTGAAGGATTTGTCATGATGCGAAGAATGGGAAGTCCCTTTATCCTCTTTTCAGATCCGCGCTTAGAGGGTGGCTCCTTCTATATGGGCTCTCAAGAGCTAGAAGATCAGATTGTTGCTTACATTGATCAGTATCTAGACTGGCTAGGGTTTGGTCCTAAAGAGATGAACTTTTCTGGACTTTCTATGGGGACCTTTGGAGCTTTGTACTATGGCTCCTCCTACTCGCCTCATGCTATTTTAGTTGGGAAACCGATTGTTAATCTTGGGGATGTGGCAGCTAATTTGAAATTCAAACGTCCCGATGAGTTTGGGACATCCTTAGATATGATGCAGTTGCTTGTCGGACAAGTCTCAAGGGAGGGTATTGATCTATTGAATCAACGGTTTTGGGATCGTTTCAATCAAGCGGATTTGAAGGATACTATTCTGGCCATGGCCTATATGAGAGATGATGACTATGATCAACTGGCCTATCCGAAAATTTTAGAAGCCCTCTATGATCATCCTGTGCGGATTATTAGTTCTAGTCGACCTGGTCGACACAATGATGCCAGTGCACCGATTGTTGAATGGTTTTTAACCCAATATAAAGAAATCATGGAAAGAGATTTTGGAAGGATCGAATGATAACTATTAAACAACAAGAAGCCAGACGGCACTATTGGGGGCCCTTGCCTTCAGCAGACTATCTATGGGGCTCGCTTATCCAAGGTTTTGCGAGGGATAAGGTTGTTTTTAAAAACCCCTTGATGCCTTCTGGTCAAATTTTAAAGACCTGGAAATCAATGAGCAATTTCAGCGCCAATCGTTGGGCTCCTAGTCTTCCGCTCTTAAAACGAGGTCAATCTTATGTATTAGATGTGAGCATGACTTCCACACCTTCCCATACAGTGATGGTGGAAATTGTCTTTCTGGACCGTTTTGGTGTGCCTGTCAAACGTCAGGTAACATCAGATGGAAGCTTGGCTTTTGTTTATCCAGAGAATGCCTACGCCTACGAAGTGCGTCTCCTTAGTGCCGGCATGCAAGAATTTGTTTTTCATTATTTCACGATTCAACCAATATCGTCTGAGGGAGCAGAGGTTCTCGCATAGACGAGCCAGACTGCTAGTAAAAGAGGATCACATTGGATTATTTTACATTAAGAAAAATTAAAAAGATCTTGAAGGAAGTGAATAGCTGGAAAGATCATATGACCCGCTTGACGGATCATCAGCTACAGGAGAAGACTGTAGAATTTCGGGAACGTCTAGCTCAGGGCGAGACCTTGGATGATTTATTACCGGAAGCATTTGCCGTTGCGCGTGAAGCTGATAAACGGGTTTTGGGCATGTTTCCTTATGACGTGCAAGTCATGGGAGGGATTGTCCTCCACCAAGGCAATGTCGCTGAAATGAATACCGGTGAAGGAAAGACCTTAACAGCGACCATGCCTGTTTATCTCAATGCCTTAGAAGGAAAAGGGGTCATGGTCATTACGACCAATACCTATCTGGCAACCCGAGATGCGGAAGAAATGGGACAGGTCTACCGCTTTTTGGGATTGACCGTTGGAGTTCCTTTGAAACAGTCTGAAGACGAAGAATTAGATCTAGAAGTCAAACGGGAGATTTACCGGTCAGATGTCATTTATACGACCAATACCAGTCTGGGCTTTGACTATTTAACAGAGAACTTGACAGCTTCAACAGACGGCCAATTTTTGGCAAACTTCAATTATGCCATTGTCGATGAGATTGATTCAGTGCTTCTAGATAGTGCTCAGACTCCCTTGATTATTTCTGGTTCTCCTCGGGTTCAATCCAACCTATATGGGATTATTAATACCCTGATCCAAACCTTCAAAGAGGGGGAAGACTTCAAGTTTGATGAAGAAAAGAAACGGGTTTGGTTGACTCGAAAGGGAGCTCATGCAGCAGAAAGCTTTCTTGCTATTCCCAACCTCTATAATCCCCAATATCATGATATGGTCCGCCATATCAGCTTAGCTCTTCAAGCCAATAAAAACTTTATTAAGGATAAGGATTATGTCATCCATCCCAATGTCGAAGGGCAACCGGAGATTGTCTTACTTGACCAGGCAACGGGTCGATTGATGGAAATGACACGATTGCAAGGAGGACTCCATCAAGCGATTGAAGCCAAAGAAGGTCTCAAGCTAACCCAAGAAACAAGGGCCATGGCTACCATTACCTACCAAAATCTCTTTAAGATGTTTCGTAAGCTTGGAGGAATGACGGGGACTGGGAAAGTCGCTGAGGCAGAGTTTCTCGATACCTATGCCATGTCCGTCATTAAAATTCCGACTAACCGAAAAAAAATCCGCCAGGACTTGCCAGATGAGATTTATCAGACCCTGCCTGAAAAAGTGTTTGCATCCTTAGAATATATCAAAGAAGTCCATGCAAATGGCAATCCAATCTTAGTTTTTACAGGTTCAGTTGAGATGTCCATCCTTTATTCTAATCTTCTATTGCGGGAGGGCATAGCTCACAACCTCTTAAATGCTAATAATGCCGCTCGAGAGGCCCAAATTATTTCAGAATCTGGCCAAATGGGAGCAGTGACTGTAGCGACCTCCATGGCTGGTCGAGGGACCGATATTAAGTTGGGTCCTGGAGTGACTGAACTAGGGGGACTAGTAGTTGTTGGGACCGAACGGATGATGAACCAGCGGATTGACCTTCAAATTCGTGGTCGTTCTGGTCGCCAAGGAGATCCTGGACGGACCAAATTCTTTGTTTCTCTGGAAGATGACTTGATGAAAAACTGGGGACCAGATTGGATTCAGGATACTTACCAAGACTACGATGTAGAGGAGCGAATTGGTGCCACTAAGCCGTTGACTAACGAAAATATAAGAATCTGGTGGGACGGGCTCAAAATGCAAGTGAAAGTTCTAGTCAGGCCAGTCGTCGCATGACGCTTGAATTTGCAGAAAGTATGAACATTCAGCGAGATATCATCTATAAGGAACGTAACCGCTTGATTAAACAAGAAGGTCGTTTGGATGTAATTGTCGAACAAATTGTCCGAGAAGTCTTTATGAGAGTGGCAGATAATAAAGATTACATAGATCCCATTGCTTTTTATCGTTATATTTTGGACAATGTGAGCTATCAGGTGGATCCGCAGACGACTCATCGATCATTCCGTTCTAAAAAAACAAAGAAAAATTTCTTATGGGAAATTGCTCAAAGAGAGTTAGAAGCTAAGTATGAGATCTTAGGCACCGATGAGGTGATCGCCCAATTCCAGCGCATGGCCATCCTAAAAGCAATCGATGAAAACTGGGTAGAGCAGGTCGATTATTTGCAGCAACTTCGAGCTGCTCTGTCTGGTCAATATGCCAGTCAAAAGAATCCATTAGTTGAGTTTTTCCAAGAAGCCTACCAATCCTTTGAACGAATGAAAGAGGCGGCCAAGGAACAAATGGTCCGCAATCTCCTGCTAAGTCGAGTAGAAATCAATAAAAAAGGGGAAATAGTCTTGCATTTCCCATAAAAGAGGACATTATGACAGTATACAATATCAATCTTGGAATCGGTTGGGCTAGCAGTGGTGTTGAGTATGCCCAGGCCTACCGTGCCCAGTTGTTACGCAATATCCATCAACCAGCTAAGTTTGCCTTTATGGATATGATTCTAGCCGATAATATCCAGCATTTAACAGAAAATATCGGTTTTCAAAATGATGAAATCATCTGGCTCTATAGCCATTTTACGGATATGAAGATTGCGCCAACGACTTATACCCTTGATCAGGTCTTAGCAGGATTTGCCGGAAAACCGACTCGTGAAGAAGTCAATGGTAAGATCAAGCGCTTCTTTTATGAGGACCAGGACAACTTTTTGACCTGCTACTTGCGGGCAGAAAATAGTCCTTATGTCGAACGTTGCGAGTATGTATCTAGAGGGATTTTGGTGAGAAAGGATTATTTCTCCTATACCCGTTATTGTACCGAGTACTTCATTCCTAAGAACAATCAAGCCAACTTGATTGAACGCCGGTTTTACAATGAAGACGGGTCGGTTGCCTACAGCATGCAGATGGCAGATGGCCGCGAAATCTATCGTTTCCCAGATCGCTACCTGGTTGGTCGCCAAGAATTGATCCGCTACTTCATGCAGACCCTTCAATTGACCAAACAGGATCTGGTGATTTTGGATCGGGAAACGAATATCGGTCAGCCTATCTTTGAAGAAGCGCAAAAAGCGCGTCTGGGTGTGGTCGTCCATGCCGAGCACTTCAGTGCCAATAATGTCGATGATCAGTATATCCTGTGGAATAACTACTACGAGTACCAATTTACCAATGCAGACAAGGTAGACTTCTTTATTGTCGCTACTGACCGCCAAAAAGAAATCTTGGCCGAGCAGTTTGCTAAATACACCAACCATCAGCCAGCTATCTATACCATTCCAGTTGGGAGTCTTGCGAACTTGCCACAGAACGAAAATCGCACCCCATTTTCTATGATTACAGCCTCTCGTTTGGCGACAGAAAAGCATATTGACTGGTTGGTGCGAGCAGTGGTTCGTGCCAAAAAGAATTGCCAGAACTGTCTTTTGACATCTATGGAAAAGGTGGAGAAGAAGGCAAATTGCGTGCTCTGATTGATGAGTTGGGGGCAGCAGACTATATCCGTCTCAAAGGGCATGCCAATCTGGAGGAGATTTATAAGAACTATGAGGTTTACCTGTCAGCATCAACCAGTGAAGGCTTTGGGTTGACCTTGATGGAAGCGATCGGTTCTGGACTTCCGATTATTGGTTTTGATGTTCCTTATGGCAATCAAACCTTTGTCACAGAAGGGGAAAATGGCTATCTCATTCCGCCTTCAGCAGATCAAGTGGTCGACCAGATCGCTGCTGCCTTTTCGGAGAAAATCATCCAGCTATACAAAAAAGATGATCTAGCCAGCATGCGTCAAGTATCTTATGCGCGTGCAGAAGACTTTTTGACCAGCCGAGTAGAAGAAGCTTGGGCACAATTGATAGAAGAGGTGACACATGCTGAACGTATTTGATAGTTATTCTCGTGAAAGCCAAGACCTGCTCCACTCTATGAAAGAGTCTGGATTTGACCACCCGACCGTTGTTTTGGAGCCAAATGGTTTCTTACCAGACGGTGTCGAGTCTCCATTTATCTATTTCTTAGGACAAGCAAAAGGAGAGAAGCGCGGACGCTACTTTAATGAAGTTCCAGTGCCTGATTTCTGGGAAGTTTCTGGGGATAACAGTTCGGGGAAAGTGACCTACTATGGTCAGGAAAAGGCTCGAATTGTGTACCATGCTGCTTCCTATAAACGCATCGTCGAGCGCTTAGAGTGGTTAGATGACAAGGGGCAAGTGGTCATGATTGAGCACTATGACCAATACGGTCGTAAGATTGCTGTAACGACTTGTGGCGATCAAGGTCAGCATTTGGTGACCACTTATTTTGAAGGGGATATCGAGCGCTTGACAGAGAATCACCAAACAGGGGATTTGATCTTGACCTTGGACCATCAACCCATGCGGATTTTCAAGAATCGCTTAGATTACTTTGTCTTTTATCTAGAGTATCGTGGTTTTGATCTAGATGGTTTGGTCTACAATACGCTGGCTACCTCCTTTAGCATTAGTCTCCAGCTGGGCAATAAAGGCATCAAAGGACGCGATGTCTTGGTGTGGCAAGAGCCTCTTCACGACAGCCTTCCTGGCAACATGCAGTTGATTCTAAAGAGCCCAGAAATCCGGACCAAGAAGATCTTGATTCCGCAAAACGCGACTTATCATCGCGCTTTGCAGTTGACCTCGCAGGACCAGCATAGCTATTTCGGTCCCCTTGGTTACCTGTATGATTTCAAGGTGAAAGACGATATCCGTAAAGACGCCTTTGTCTTGACCAATTCGGATCAGATCGAAGCCTTGACCTACCTAGTAGAGAACTTGCCAAATGTGACCTTCCGTGTAGCAGCTTTGACGGAGATGTCTGCGAGCCTCTTGTCTATGGTCCGCTATCCAAATGTGGTCTTGTACCAAAATATCAGTCAAGAGCGGATCAAAGAGTTGCTTAAGGTCTCTAGTATTTATCTGGATATCAACCACTATGCAGAGGTGCAAGGCATTGTTCGCAAGGCCTTCGAACACCAGCAAGTCATCCTTGCCTTTAGCCATACTTTGCATGACCGCCACTTCCTCGCACAAGCCAATATCTTTGATCAAGGAAAAGAAGCAGATATGGTGGCCCGCATCCAGGAAATCTACCAATCTGTGGATAACTACAAAGAAGCCGTCGCACAACAAATTGCCCAATCAAGTAGCGTTGAGCCAGCTGTTTTCAAAGCTCGCTTGCAAGAAGGGATAGGTGGACACAGTGAGTGATCGTAAGAAAGATTTATTTTACAAAGAAGTAGAAGGACGGATGGAGTCTCTCAAACGCCGTCCTGCCGAAAAAGAAAAGACGACACGTTCTGAAAAGATCAATGTCACTTTTAATGTGATCATTGGTTTGGTGATTTTGTTGGGAGTTATTTTTACCCTCTTCAGAGTGTTAGGAGGATCCTAAGATGGAAATGGTATTTGCAATCGGGATCTCGATCTTATCCCTCGCTCTTGTGGTTCTGATCACCCTGCAGCCTCGCCAACAACAATCGCTCTCAACAGATGCGACCAGTAACCTAGGAAAACCAAGTTACTGGCGCTCCCACCGTGGACTCAAGCTAGCGACCCTTGTTGTTAGCATCGTCTTTCTCCTATCCTTATTTCTTTATATGATGGTCGTACAGGCCTAGTTTCTAAGATGACTCTATCTACAATTTGAAGAGGCTGGGACAAAAGTCTAGCCTCTCAATTGTTTTTGGATTGTCGCGCAAGACGCAGTGGTTGAGTGGGCTCTACTACGCTGATTTCATCAACTTTTACAGCCCTACTCAACTGTGCGGAGGTGGGACGACGAAATCGAATTCTAACGAATTACCGATTTCTGTCCCACTCTCTTTTTTATCCTGCTTCCTTCTCTTTTATGGTATACTGAAAGCGACAACATGATTGGAGCTCCCGATGAAAAAGATCCCCTTAGTATTTTCAGGATGTCTGTTAGGACTGGTTGGCGCTGGAAACCTTCTTGCGGACTCGCTACCCTTCCTTGCTCATGCCTTTAGTCTGACAGGTTTGTTCTTCTGGTTTTTCTTTGTCGTTTATCATGCGATTCGCTGGCAAGAAACCAAGATAGAACTCCAACAACCAGCCCTTTTATCTGGGATGGCGACCTTTCCCATGGCAGGGATGATTCTATCCACCTATCTTTTGCGTCTCTTTCCTGCCTTTGGAGGTCTATCACAGTTGGTCTGGTGGTCTGCCTTTCTCTTGGATCTGGGCTTGATTCTCTATTTTACCAAGACCCATGTCCTAGCGCGACCAAGAGCCAATGCCACTCCCAGTTGGACCGTTCTCTATGTGGGCATTGCAGTAGCAGCTTTGACCTATCCTGTTGTGGGAATAAGAGAGATTGCTTATCTCGCTTTAGTGATTGGTTTTGGTTTGACCTTTCTTCTTTATCCCCTTATCTATCATGATTTGAAGCAGTCACCCTTACCCAGTCATCTATTGGGCCAAGAAGGCATCTATTGTGCTCCATTTTCCCTTCTTTTAGCAGCCCTGGTTCGTGTGGGTGGAGCAAGTCTTCCTGTCTGGTTCTTACTGATCATGGTGGTGGCCTCGCAAGGTTTTTATTTCTTTGTGTTGACGCGCCTACCGAAAATGATCAAAGAAGGTTTTCAACCTGCTTTTTCAGCCCTGACCTTTCCAACAGTCATCACAGCGACCTCTTTGAAAATGGCCCAAGGCTTGTTGCAACTACCTTTCTTGACAGCTCTCGTATGGCTGGAAACTCTTCTTTGTCTCTTGATTTTAGTCGCTGTCTTAGGTGGTTATGTAGCTTATCTTAAAGAGTAGGAAGGCATCCTTTTTCATTGAGACCAAGTCACGATTATGGTAAGATGCACTATACGATTTGTCATGCTTTATAGGAAAGGTATCTATGAAATTTATCAAAGGAAAGCTCTCACTGCTTTATCCCCTCTTTCTGCTCTTGTTTTATTTTTATGTTCGGCCTCAATTTCGCCCCTTGGCCCAGTATGTCTCCAATAGTGTAGCAAGCGCCAATAGCTATTATTGGACCTTATTTGGCCTAGAAGGCCTCTATGCAGTCTTTACAGGATTTTTGGTCTATCGTTTTTCTAAAAAAGCGCAGTTTAAGCTGGGGAAGAACCCTCTTCAAGCTCTGATAGAAGCCGTTTTTGCGGCCTGTTTGGTTTACTGGTTGGACTACTTCATCAGTGGTTTTGTTCAAGGACGGGCAGCCGTTTTGAGTCTGTTTCCACGGGAAATTAGCCCCACAGGGGTGCTTATCCTAGTGATTGCAATGGTTATCATCCGGCCGGTGACAGAAGAGCTGATCTTTCGCGGAGCCTTGGTGAATGCCTACTTCAAAGGCTGGAAACTCTATGCTGAGATTTGGCTTCCAGCCCTCATCTACAGTGGCCTACATTTTCTCCACAATCCCTTTTCGCTAGGAGCTTCTATCATCTATCTCCTGCCGAGTGTGATTTTTGGGATCCTGTATTATCGGAGTAAGACGCTCCTTTCTCCAATTTTAGCTCATATCTTGCTCAATCTCTACTACACCTTGCCTTTACTTTTATCTGTATTTAAGTAGCAACCGATTTCCTGAGTGAGATTGGTTTTTTTTGAAAATATGGTATAATAGAATAAATTTAATAGAGGGAGTTGAGGTTTGAAAAAAAGCTACCGCGTCAAACGTGACAAAGATTTTAATGCTATTTTTTTAAAAGTGGTCAAAAATGTTGCCAATCGGAAATTCGTTGTTTACCGCTTGCGCAAAGACCAACCGCATTTTCGAGTCGGCCTGTCTGTTAGTAAGAAACTGGGAAATGCTGTGACCAGAAATCGCATCAAACGTTTGATTCGCCATGTTTTGATCAAACACCAAGCCTTCCTTACGACCGATGATTTTGTTGTCATTGCTCGTAAAGGAGTGGAGGAACTCGACTTTCATCAAGTAGAGAAAAATCTTGTACATGTCTTAAAATTAGCACATGTCTACCAAGAAAGGGAATAATGTGAAAAAGAAACTGAAGTTAACTGGATTATTAGGAGCGGCCTTATTGGTCTTGACAGCTTGTGGAACCTCTCAAGTGACAGCTCAGTCGACGGGTGGTTGGGAACGCTTCGTCTACTTCTTTGCAGAAGCTATCCGCTTCTTGTCCTTTGGTGGAAGTATCGGTGTAGGGATAATCGTCTTTACCATTGTCATCCGGACGGTCCTCTTGCCTCTCTTCCAATATCAAATGAATTCAACCCGCAAATGCAGGAAATTCAACCCTTACTCAAGGAATTGCAAGCTAAGTATCCTGGGAAGGACCTAGATAGTCGGACCAAGCTTTCTGAAGAGATGCGGGCCCTCTACAAGGAAAAAGGCGTCAAAACGTCTTCAGCCTTCCTTCCTCTCTTAATCCAGATGCCGGTCTTGATGGCCTTGTTCCAAGCGCTGAGCCGTGTCGAATTTCTTAAAGTCGGTCACTTCCTTTGGTTGGACCTTGGTGCGATTGATCCGACTTATATCTTGCCGGTTCTTGCAGCACTCTTCACATTTTTCAGCAGTTGGTTGACCAATAAAGCCATGCCAGAGCGCAATGGTAGTGCGACAACCATGATGTATGTGATGCCTGTGATGATCTTCTTCTTTGCCTTGTTCTCAGCCAGCGGGGTCGCACTATACTGGGTGACTTCCAATGCTTACCAAGTCGGGCAAACCTATCTCTTGAACAACCCCTTCAAGATTATTGCAGAGCGTGAAGCAAAAGAGCAAGCTTCGCGCGACATGGAAAAACAAAAACGCCGTGCCCTAAACAAAGCACAGAAAAAGAAAAAATAAGAAAGAGGTGGACATATGGTCCTATATACTGGAGCAACTGTTGAAGAAGCGATTCAAAAAGGTCTGAACGATTTAGATATTCCTCGTATGAAGGCACATATTACGGTTGTAGCGCGTGAAAAGAAAGGTTTTCTTGGCTTGTTTGGGAAAAAACCAGCCCAAGTAGAGATTGAGCCGATTGCAGAAACAACTGTTGTGAAAGCCAATCAAAAAGCTGTCAAAGGTGTCCCAGATGAGATCAATGCGCAAAACGAACCGGTTAAGACTGTGAGCGAAGCAACGGTCGATCTCGGACGCGTCGTAGCAGCGATCAAAAAGGTCGAAGAAGAAGGAGAAGTTGTCTCTGAAGAAATCAAGACAGAAATCCTGAAACATGACAAAGAAGCAGATACCGTTCTTGAAGAAAAAGGGCATGAACATATCCTTGAAAAAGTCAAAGAACCAGCGACAAAAGAATCAAGTGAATCTGATTTCTCAAATCTTGGTATCGAAGTAGAGGAAAACTACAATATCGAAGAAGTCGTAGCTGATGTGACAGCCTATGTTCAAACAGTGCTCGATGAAATGGATGTGGATGCGACTATCTCAAGTAGTCACAACCGCCGTACGGTCAATATGCAAATTGATACCAATGAACCAGGACGTGTTATTGGTTACCACGGAAAAGTCTTGAAGGCTCTTCAACTTTTGGCGCAAAATTACCTCTATAACCGCTACTCAAAGAATTTTTACATTACCATTAATGTTAATGACTATGTAGAACACCGGGCAGAAGTTCTTCAAAGCTATGCTCAGAAGTTAGCAACGCGTGCCCTCGAAGATGGGCAAGCCCAACAGACAGATCCGATGTCAAACAGTGAACGCAAAAATCATTCACCGTATCGTCTCTAAGATGGAAGGAGTCACTAGCTACTCTGAAGGGGAAGAACCAAACCGTTACGTGGTGGTAGACATCGAAGGATAATCTAGCTATTATTTCCCATAAGGGAGAGACGGGATTGAGCCGATCTCTCCTTTTTTTGTTATGATTAGAAAGGAAGCAGATGACATTTGCAGCGATTCGAGAGTTTTTTTAAAGCTTCAAGGAATTCACTACCAGGCCCCAGCGAAGGCAGGCGTGCTAGCCTCAGAGATGGAGCAGTATCGTGCCCCTAGCTCAAGCGGCTCGTAAGGAATTCACCGATTTAGTCTCAGCCTTTCAGAAACGTCACCCCTACTTAGAGCAAGATCGGACTAGCCAATGGATGAACCAGGCTCAAATTTTGCGGCCTCATTTTTGGGCTTATCTAAGAGGCGAAGGGACGATGGCAGAGCCCATGTTTGCCTTGAGGCTTTATGGGGATGCAGCTGATTTTGGTGTTTCCTTAGAGGTGAGCTTTATCGAGCGAAAAAAAGACGAGCAGAGCCTTCAAAAACAACACAAGGTTCTCACCCTTCCCATCACTCAGCCAGTTTATTATTTCGCCCAGAAAAATGGAGAGAGTCAAAGGGTAGAGGGAACAGAAAAGAATCGCCATGATCTGTTACAAGCAGTAGCAGACGGAACGGTTCGTAAGGTCCTCGTCAAATACGATGTTTCTCTAGTCGAGGAAGGTTCTCTTGAGGATATCCTGGAACAGTTGCAAGAGGCGCTGGTGGCTCTGGAACCCTATTACTTGGCAACCCGTCAGGTGTAGAAAGGTTTTCTCCAACCTGTATTTGTAACAATTTTGCCATAGCTATTGACAAATAGAGCTGAATCCGATAGAATGGTAAAGTATGTTTAGTAACTGATCACAACTAGCCGGCTAAACGAATACAAAATCTATGAGGAGGTATTCATCGTGAAACGTACTTATCAACCAAGTAAACTTCGTCGTGCGCGCAAACATGGTTTCCGTCACCGTATGGCAACTAAAAATGGTCGTCGCGTATTGGCAGCTCGTCGTCGTAAAGGACGCAAAGTTTTGGCTGCTTAATTCAGATAAAAACCTAAAAACCAGTAGAAACTCGAGACTACTGGTTTTTGTTTTGTCCGAAAGTGAATTTAGAGGCGCTTTCTGCTATAATAGAAAGAAGAAAAACTCGGAAGAAAAGGAAGATCATGCAGATTTTTGATACCCACACCCATCTCAATGTGGAAGAATTCGCAGGAAAAGAACAAGAAGAGCTTGACTTGGCCAAGGAAATGGGTGTTGTAGCCCACAATATCGTTGGTTTTGACAAACCGACGATTGAGCGTGCCATGGAGTTGGCAGATCAATATCCAGAACTCTATCTCACGCTTGGTTGGCACCCCACTGAGGCGGGCGATTATACTCCTGGAGTGGAGGCCTATTTACTTGAACAGCTAAAACATCCCAAAGTCGTCGCACTCGGAGAAATCGGTCTGGATTACCACTGGATGACAGCGCCAAAAGACGTCCAAGAAAAGGTTTTTCGTCGTCAGATTCAATTGTCTAAGGACTTGGACTTGCCTTTCGTGGTGCATACGCGTGATGCTCTTGAAGATACCTATGCCATTATCAAGAGTGAAGGAGTCGGGCCTCGCGGTGGGATCATGCATTCTTTCTCAGGAAGTTTAGAAGAAGCTAAACGCTTCATGGATCTGGGAATGATGATCTCTTTTTCCGGAGTGGTGACGTTTAAGAAAGCCACAGATGTCCAAGAAGCAGCAGCTGGCCTTCCGCTCGATAAGATCTTGGTTGAGACAGATGCCCCTTATCTAGCACCAGTTCCCAAACGTGGCCGAGAAAATAAAACAGCCTACACTCGTTATGTGGTAGATTTTATTGCAGAACTACGTGGCTTAACAACAGAAGAAGTGGCTCAGGCAACCTATGACAATGCAAGAAAGGTATTTGGCCTTGACTGAGAAAAGAAAAATACCAGAAGTGATTGTCGTGGAGGGCAAGGACGACACAGCCAATCTCCGTCGTTTTTATGAGGTGGATACCTATGAAACGCGAGGTTCTGCGATCGATCAAGATGACTTGGAACGAATTGCTATCTTGCAGGAGTTGCGTGGGGTCATTGTCTTTACCGATCCAGACTACAATGGCGAGCGCATTCGCAAGATCATTATGCAAGAGGTGCCCCAAGCCAAACATGCCTTTTTAAATCGTGGTGAAGCAGTCCCCAAATCCAAGACCAAGGGGCGTTCTCTTGGAGTGGAGCATGCGAACTTTGAAGATTTAGAAAAAGCCCTAGCTGGACTGGTCGGGTCTTACGAAGATGAAAATTTCTTTGATATCACAAAGACCGACTTGATGCGGCTTGGACTGTTGATGGGAAGCGATAGTCGCAAACGGCGGGAATATCTAGGAGAAGCCTTGCGCATCGGCTACTGCAATGGCAAGCAATTACTCAAACGCTTGGAGTTGTTTGGAATTGGTTTAGCACAAGTCGAAGAGGCGATGGCCCGTTATTAAGACGGAAGTAGAGGGGATCCTTTACCCTAAAACTGATTAGAAAAGAGAAAAAATGAGAATTGCAGATTATAGCGTGACCAAAGCAGTGCTGGAGCGTCACGGTTTTACCTTTAAAAAATCCTTCGGTCAGAACTTCTTGACCGATACCAACATCCTTCAAAAAATTGTGGATACGGCAGAGATTGATAAGCAGGTCAATGTCATCGAAATCGGTCCCGGAATTGGAGCACTTACTGAGTTCTTGGCGGAAAATGCGGCAGAAGTCATGGCCTTTGAGATCGATGACCGCTTGGTTCCCATTTTGGCGGATACCTTGCGTGATTTTGACAATGTCACGGTTGTCAACCAAGACATCCTCAAGGTAGACCTCAACCAGTACATCGCAGAGTTTAAAAATCCAGATCTTCCGATCAAGGTGGTGGCTAACCTTCCTTACTACATTACGACTCCAATCCTCATGCATTTGATCGAATCCAAGATTCCTTTCCAAGAATTTGTGGTCATGATGCAAAAAGAGGTGGCAGACCGCATCTCAGCTGAGCCCAACACCAAGGCTTATGGTTCTTTATCCATTGCAGTCCAATACTATATGACCGCTAAGGTAGCTTTTATCGTGCCCCGCACCGTCTTTGTGCCAGCACCAAATGTCGACTCTGCCATCCTCAAGATGGTCCGTCGCGAAGAACCAGCAGTAGCCGTCAAGGATGAAGATTTCTTCTTCTCTGTCAGCAAGGCTAGCTTTGTCCACCGCCGCAAAACACTTTGGAACAACTTGACCAGTCGCTTTGGAAAGACCGAAGAAGTGAAGGCTAAACTGGAAGCAGGGATCCAAGCAGCTGGATTAAAACCATCTGTACGAGGAGAAGCTCTTAGCTTAGAAGACTTTGCTCGTCTAGCAGATGGCCTTCTAGATGCAGGAATAAAGTAACAGAAAAGACATGAGCTTCGTAGCTCATGTCTTGTTTGTTGTAGAAGGAAAGGACGGGATTTGAACCCGCGCGTGAATAAAAATCCACTTGCCGGATTTCGAGTCCGGTGCCGTACCGAGCTGGGCCACCTTTCCAAGATGCGGAGAAAGGGATTTGAACCCTCACGCCCGAAGGGGCACATGCGCCTGAAGCATGCGTGTCTGCCGTTCCACCACCTCCGCATAGTTCTATTATACACTTTTTAGGAAAAATGCCAAAGAAAAAAAGGAAGGATCCTTCTCCCTATATCCGCTAAAAGACATTTCATAATGGGCGTTCCATCTTCTGTTCCTATGCATTCAACAAAACGGTCAAGTTCATTTCTTAAATCAACAGGAGGGTTTCAATTTGCGTTTTTCTTATAGAGCAATCCAGCCTTATTTCTCATTTTTTGGTATAATAGATAGTATTAATCTCAAAGGAGTGCGATTTGCAAGGAACCATCGTCAAGGCCTTGGCTGGCTTCTACTATGTGGAGTCAGACGGTCACATTTATCAGACACGGGCTCGTGGAAATTTTAGAAAAAAAGGACAGACTCCTTATGTGGGGGATCAGGTAGAATTCTCTGCTGAAGAGAATTCAGAAGGCTACATCTTGAGCATTGCGCCTCGAAAAAATAGCCTCGTACGCCCTCCTATTGTCAATATTGATCAGGCAGTAGTCATCATGTCAGCCAAGGAACCGGATTTCAACGCCAATCTTTTAGACCGTTTTCTGGTTCTTTTGGAGCATAAGGGGATTCATCCCATTGTCTATATTTCAAAACTGGACTTGCTAGAAGATATGGAAGACATCCACTACTACCAAGGAATCTATCAGGCTATTGGCTATGATTTTGTCTTGTCGATTGAGGAACTCTTGCCCCTTTTGACCAATCAAACCACGGTTTTTATGGGACAGACCGGTGTAGGAAAATCGACCTTGCTCAATAAAATCGCTCCGGATCTAGAGCTTGAAACGGGTGAGATTTCAGATAGTCTGGGGCGCGGTCGACACACGACCCGAGCTGTCAGCTTTTACCATTTAAATGGAGGAAAGATTGCGGACACGCCAGGCTTCTCTTCCCTCGATTATGAAGTGACGACCAGTGAAGACTTAAATCAAGCCTTTCCAGAGATCGCCGATGTGAGCCACTCTTGTAAATTTCGTACCTGTACCCACACGCATGAGCCCGCTTGTGCGGTGAAACCAGCCGTTGAAAGAGAGGAAATTGCGCCTTTCCGTTATGAGGATTACTTGCAATTTCTAAGTGAGATTGAAAACCGTCGCGAAACCTATAAAAAAGTTTCGAAAAAAATGCCAAAATAGGAGACACTACAACGATGAAAACAATGAAAATTGCACCCTCAATTTTGAGTGCCGATTATGCCAATTTTGAAAGTGAATTGAAACGCTTAGAAGCGGCTGGAGCTGACTATGCCCATATCGATGTCATGGATGGCCATTTTGTGCCCAATATCAGCTTTGGAGCTGGTGTCGTAGAGAGCATGCGTCCGCATAGTAAGTTGGTCTTTGATTGCCACTTGATGGTCACCAATCCCGAACACCATATCGAAGAATTTGCCCGTGCAGGTGCTGATATCATCAGCATCCACGTAGAAGCTACTCCCCATATTCACGGAGCTCTTCAAAAAATTCGTCAAGCAGGTGTGAAGGCTAGTGTCGTGATCAACCCAGGGACTCCTGTAGACAGTATCAAACATGTCTTGAACTTGGTGGACCAAGTCTTGGTCATGACCGTTAATCCAGGATTCGGTGGTCAAGCCTTCTTGCCTGAAACCATGGACAAGGTGCGCGAATTAGCCGCTCTTCGTGAAGAAAAAGGCTTAGACTTTGATATCGAAGTGGATGGTGGAATTGATGCTCAAAGTATTTCCCAAGCAAAAGAATCAGGGGCCAATGTCTTTGTAGCAGGCTCTTATGTCTTTAATGGAGATGTTAATGAGCGCGTTCAAACGCTCCGAGATGCTGTAAATGGGTAACATCGCAATACTGGCAGGAGGTGACAGCACGCTCTTGCCGAGAGATCATGACGTTTATGTAGGCGTTGATGGTGGCTGTTTGAAGCTACTGGAACAAGGTCTGCCTTTAGATATAGCTGTGGGGGATTTCGATTCCGTCTCTGAGACCGATTTGCGCCAGATCCGAACCCAAGCCAAGCAGGTTGTTCAATCCGTCCCTGAAAAGAACGATACGGATTTGGAATTGGCTTTGAAAGTGGCTTTTAAGGCCTATCCAGCTGCTGCTGTCACCGTTTATGGTGCCTTTGGCGGTCGCTTAGATCACTTTTTGTCCAATATCTTTTTGCCGACCGATCCAGACCTAGCTCCCTACATGGAGAAAATCCAATTAGTCGACGGTCAAAATCGCTTGATCTACAGACCAGCCGGCTGCCATGAGATTCAGCCAGATCCAGTCATGTCCTATATTGGTTTTATGCCTGTTGGAGAAGGTCGCCTAGAAATCACAAGGGCCAAGTATCCGCTCCATCAGGAGAATTATTTTTTGAAGGCCATGTATGGCTCCAATGAATTTTTGGATCAACCGATTCAAGTGAGTCTTGACCGTGGCTATCTTGTCATTGTTTATAGTAAAGACAGAGGTTAATATGAATATCATTCTGCTTCTGATTGGCCTGCTCAATCTGGGTCTCCTCATCTATTTTTTGCAACGGTCAGATGACACAAGACCGGCTTTACGAGAGATGCTGGAAGACCATGAGGATCATTTGACAGACCAGTTGGACTATCGTTTTGAAAAAGAAAGACAAGCAAGCCAGATTGCCAATCAGCAGTTAGAGATCGCCCTGACAGATCGCTTGACCGAGATGAGAGTGGAGATCCACCAGCAGACGACGGCTCTGCGAGCTGAGATGAATGAGCACTTTACTAAAAATCGGGACAAAACAGATGAGCGCATGCGCCAGATCCAAGAGTCCAATGAAGTGCGACTAGAACAGATGCGCCAAACGGTAGAAGAAAAATTGGAGAAAACCTTGCAACACCGTTTGCAGACCTCCTTTGAGACGGTTTCAAAACAATTGGAGTCGGTCAACAAAGGGTTGGGCGAAATGCAGACGGTGGCGCGGGATGTCGGAACTCTTAATAAAGTTCTCTCCAATACTAAGACGCGTGGGATTATGGGCGAATTGCAACTGGGCCAAATCATTGAAGATATCTTGACCCCAGCCCAGTATGAGCGGGAGTTTGTCACCGTTCCCCAATCTAGTGAGCGCGTGGAGTATGCCATTAAGCTTCCAGGACAAGGAGAGGAGCCAGTCTATCTGCCGATTGACTCTAAATTCCCACTGGAAGACTACTATCGTCTGGAAGAAGCTTATGAATCAGGAGAGAAAGAGGAGATCGAGCGTTACCGCAAGGCCCTTCTTGCTAGTATCAAGCGTTTTGCTAAGGATATCCAACAAAAATACCTCTTTCCGCCAGCGACGACAAATTTCGGAATTCTCTTTTTGCCAACTGAAGGCCTCTATTCCGAAGTGGTTCGCAATCCAGAATTCTTCGATCGCTTGCGTCGAGACGAACAAATTTAGTGGCTGGGCCAAGTACCTTATCAGCCCTCTTGAACTCCTTGTCTGTTGGCTTTAAAACGCTCAACATCCAAAAGAGTGCAGATGACATTAGCAAGGTGTTGGGATCGGTCAAATCAGAATTCCATAAGTTTGGAGGGATTCTTGCCAAGACTCAGCGCCATTTAAAGAATGCTTCCAATAATATTGATGATTTGCTAACCAGACGGACCAGTGCCATCGAGCGGACACTCCGCCAAATCGAAAGCGATGAGGACCTGCTGGGACTAGATGTATATATAGAAGATGGAGAAGATGATGGTCAAAATTAGCCAAATGAAAAAAGATGAATTGTTCGAAGGATTCTATTTGATCAAGTCAGCAGAAGTGCGTCAAACGCGGGCCGGGAAAAACTACCTCGCCTTTGTCTTCCAGGATGAGACCGGTACGATCGAAGGTAAACTATGGGATGCCCAACCTCACAATGTAGAGAGTTTTATGGCTGGGCGCGTGGTCCATATGTCTGGACGTCGAGAAGTTTACAATAATACCCCGCAAGTCAATCAATTGAACATGCGTTTACCACAAGCAGGAGAGCCCAACAATCCAGCAGACTTCAAGGAAAAACCACCAGTAGACCCTAAGGAATTGCATGAATACCTGTCAAACATGATTTTCAAAATTGAAAATCCAGTCTGGCAACGGATTGTCCGTGCCCTCTATGGGAAATATGAGAAAGAGTTTTATAGCTATCCAGCTGCTAAGACCAACCACCATGCCTTTGAAGCAGGTCTTGCTTATCATACAGCGACCATGGTCCGCTTGGCAGACAGTATCGGTGATATCTATCCTCAGTTGAATAAGAGCTTGCTTTTTGCCGGGATTATGTTACACGATTTGGCCAAAGTGATCGAGTTGACGGGGCCTGAAAATACAGAATACACTGTTCGGGGCAACCTCATCGGCCACATTGCACTGATCGATGAAGAAATCACCAAGGTCTTGCAAGAGTTGAAGATTGATGATCAAAAAGAAGAAGTCATCGTCCTTCGCCATGTGATCTTGAGTCACCATGGCTTGCTCGAATACGGTAGTCCTGTTCGTCCAAAGATCATGGAAGCAGAGATTATTCATATGATCGATAATTTGGATGCGGAAATGATGATGATGACAACAGCACTTGGCTTAATTGGTCCTGGAGAAATGACCAATAAAATCTTTGCTATGGAAAACAGATCCTTCTATAAACCGAATCTCGATGAATAAAAACAGCGAGAAATACGGGAATGCTTCTGCCAAAAATGAAATAATCAGGAAAAAACGGCCTTCTGTAAATCAGAATGTTCGTTTTTTTCTGTTCTTATGGTATAATGATAGAAAAAACTACATGGTGAGAAAATGAAATTAAGAAGAAGTGAACGGATGGTCGTGATTTCTAATTACTTGATCAACCATCCCTATGAATTGACTAGTCTCAATACGTTTGCGGAAAAGTATGAGTCTGCCAAGTCTTCCATCTCAGAAGATATGGTGATTATTAAGCGTGCGTTTGAAGAGATGGAAATTGGAAATATTGAGACCATTACAGGAGCTGGAGGAGGCGTGATCTTTACACCGTCTATCTCAGATCAAGAATCCAAAGAAATCGTCGAGGATCTTTGCAAGCAACTGTCTGAAAGTGATCGTATCCTTCCTGGTGGCTACATTTACTTGTCTGATCTTTTGAGCAATCCGAAGATTTTGAATCGGATCGGACGCATCATTGCCAAAGCCTTCCGAGATAAGAAGATTGATGCTGTCATGACCGTAGCGACCAAGGGAGTTCCTTTAGCGAATGCAGTGGCTAATGTCTTGAATGTTCCATTCGTCATTGTCCGTCGTGATTTGAAAATCACAGAAGGGTCAACCGTTAGTGTCAACTATGTTTCAGGCTCAAGTGGAGATCGCATTGAGAAAATGTTCCTTTCAAAACGGAGCCTAAAAGCAGGAAGCCGGGTCTTGATTGTCGATGACTTCCTTAAAGGTGGCGGAACGATTAACGGAATGGTCAGTCTCTTGGCTGAATTCGATTCTGAATTAGCAGGGGTAGCTGTCTTTGCAGATAATGCTGCAACCGACCGGGAATTCTTTGAACACAAATCCTTATTGCGCGTGACCAACATCGATGTAAAAGAAAATAAATTGAGTGTCGAAGTTGGGAATATCTTTGATTAAGAGCAACAAAGGAGGATCAAAAAGTGAAAAGAATTTTAGATCGATTTGATAATAGTCCTTTGTGGATTCGCTTGGTGACAGTTCTGTCTCTATCCTTTATTTTGGTAGCTGGTTTGTATACTGTTAAAAAGAATACAGCTGCCCAGGTAACGACAGAAATTCAACCTGCTAAAAAAACAGGTCCCCTTCCAGTGAAAAAGGAAACAAAGGAAGAAAAAGAAAAGAAGGAAGAAAAGAAAAATACAGAAGCTGCTGAAAAAGCGGTCGTTCAAATGGAAACAACTCCAAGTCAAGATTCTGTGAACGCTGCCCAGGCTGCTGTGAAGAAAGTCAAAGATGCAACTCAAAAGCAATCGTTTGAGGCCCGTATCCAATACATTGCTAACTATTATGGACTGACCTATGAGAGTGATACTGTGACAACGCAACAGACTCAAACAGACGCTAATGCTAACACGAACGCAAACGCGAATGCCAATGCCAATGCCAATACCAATGCTGGAGTAGCTGGAGGCAATGCGACAGTTCAACCACAACAGCAACAACAGTATGCTCCAGCTGCAGCTACAGGGGCAGAAGAACCTGCTCAAGCTGGTCAATAGTGAACTTTTTCGACTTCTTTAAAAAATAAAAAAACATCTTGCAATCAAAGTGCCGTCATGTTATAATAATAGACGGTACTTTTTACTTTTGGTCTCTCAAGAGTGTACAGGGACGTGCTGACAAATGTTGCAAAAGTACACACGGATGGTAGCTGTCACCAAGTGTACCATCACCAAAAATAAAAAATTTCACAGGAGAATGTAGATGCCTACAATTAACCAATTGGTTCGCAAACCGCGTAAATCAAAGTAGAAAAATCTAAATCACCAGCTTTGAACGTTGGTTACAACAGTCATAAAAAAGTTCAAACAAACGTTTCTTCACCACAAAAACGTGGTGTTGCAACTCGTGTTGGAACAATGACACCTAAAAAACCTAACTCTGCCCTTCGTAAATTTGCCCGTGTACGTTTGAGCAATTTGATTGAAGTGACTGCTTATATCCCAGGTATCGGACACAACTTGCAAGAACACAGCGTGGTTCTTCTTCGTGGTGGACGTGTAAAAGACCTTCCAGGGGTACGTTACCATATCGTCCGTGGTGCACTTGATACTGCAGGTGTAAACGATCGTAAACAAGGCCGTTCTAAATACGGTACTAAAAAACCAAAAGCATAAGGAAAGGGGATAAAGAAAAATGAGTCGTAAAAACCGTGCGCCTAAACGCGATGTATTGCCAGATCCGCTTTACAATTCACAATTAGTTACTCGTCTTATCAACCGCGTTATGCTTGATGGGAAACGTGGTACAGCTGCTTCAATCGTTTACGGAGCTTTCGAACAAATTAAAGAAGCTACTGGAAACGATGCTCTTGAAGTATTCGAAACAGCTATGGAAAACATCATGCCTGTACTTGAAGTACGTGCTCGCCGTGTCGGTGGTTCTAACTACCAAGTCCCAGTTGAAGTTCGTCCAGAACGTCGTACAACACTTGGACTTCGTTGGTTGGTAACAATCGCTCGTCAACGTGGTGAACACACAATGGTTGATCGTCTTGCAAAAGAAATCTTGGATGCAGCGAACAACACTGGTGCAGCTGTTAAGAAACGTGAAGATACTCACCGTATGGCTGAAGCTAACCGTGCATTCGCACACTTCCGCTGGTAAGAAAATGATACTAAGAGCGCAAAAGGCCCAAGGCAAAAAAATAGGAAACTGATGCAGTGTTCCGTGAACACAAAGCAGTTTATCTTTTTGCACCGGGTCTCGCTCGGGTTCAAATCGGCTAACTAACTTTAGCCTGGGTTCAATTAAGCTTCGTCAGCTCTTGACCCCAATTCAACTTTTTCTTACAAGTTGGAACCAAAAACTTAGCATGAAAACACTAAGAACGGGTAGGTCCTGCCTATCCGTTTTTATTAAATCATGTTATAATAGAATATAGAAATAAAAAAATATAGGAGAAACAAACCTCATGGCACGCGAATTTTCACTTGAAAAAAAACTCGTAATATCGGTATCATGGCTCACGTCGATGCTGGTAAAACAACTACAACTGAGCGTATCCTTTACTACACTGGTAAGATTCACAAAAATCGGTGAAACTCACGAAGGTGCGTCACAAATGGACTGGATGGAGCAAGAACAAGAACGTGGTATCACTATCACATCTGCCGCTACAACAGCTCAATGGAAAGACACTCGTGTAAACATCATCGACACACCAGGACACGTGGACTTCACTATCGAAGTTCAACGTTCACTCCGCGTTTTGGACGGTGCTGTAACCGTTCTTGACTCACAATCAGGTGTTGAGCCTCAAACTGAAACAGTTTGGCGTCAAGCAACTGAATACGGAGTTCCACGTATCGTATTCGCTAACAAGATGGATAAAATCGGTGCTGACTTCCTTTACTCAGTAAGCACACTTCATGACCGTCTTCAAGCAAACGCTCACCCAATTCAATTGCCAATCGGTGCTGAAGATGACTTCCGCGGAATCATTGACTTGATCAAGATGAAAGCTGAAATCTATACTAACGACCTTGGTACAGATATCCTTGAAGAAGATATTCCAGCTGAATACCTTGAACAAGCTCAAGAATACCGTGAAAAATTGGTTGAAGCAGTTGCTGAAACTGATGAAGACTTGATGATGAAATACCTTGAAGGGGAAGAAATCACAAACGAAGAATTGAAAGCTGGTATCCGTAAAGCTACAATCAACGTTGAATTCTACCCAGTACTTTGTGGTTCTGCCTTCAAGAACAAAGGGGTTCAATTGATGTTGGATGCAGTCCTTGACTACCTTCCAAGCCCACTTGATATCCCTGCAATCAAGGGTGTAAACCCAGATACAGACGAAGAAGAAGAACGTCCAGCATCTGATGAAGAGCCATTTGCAGCTCTTGCCTTCAAGATCATGACTGACCCATTCGTAGGTCGTTTGACATTCTTCCGTGTTTACTCAGGTGTCTTGAACTCAGGTTCATACGTATTGAACACTTCTAAAGGTAAACGTGAACGTATCGGACGTATCCTTCAAATGCACGCCAACACTCGTAAAGAAATCGAAACAGTTTACTCTGGAGATATCGCTGCTGCCGTTGGTTTGAAAGATACTACAACTGGTGACTCATTGACAGATGAAAAAGCAAAAATCATCCTTGAATCAATCGAAGTTCCAGAACCAGTTATCCAATTGATGGTTGAGCCTAAATCTAAAGCAGACCAAGACAAGATGGGTATCGCCCTTCAAAAATTGGCTGAAGAAGATCCAACATTCCGCGTTGAAACAAACCCTGAAACTGGTGAAACAGTTATCTCTGGTATGGGTGAGTTGCACTTGGATGTCCTTGTTGACCGTATGAAACGTGAATTCAAGGTTGAAGCTAACGTTGGTGCTCCTCAAGTATCTTACCGCGAAACATTCCGCGCTTCTACACAAGCACGTGGATTCTTCAAACGTCAATCTGGTGGTAAAGGTCAGTTTGGTGATGTTTGGATCGAATTTACTCCAAACGAAGAAGGTAAAGGATTCGAGTTCGAAAATGCGATCGTCGGTGGTGTGGTTCCACGTGAATTCATCCCTGCAGTAGAAAAAGGACTTCAAGAATCTATGGCGAACGGTGTTCTTGCTGGTTACCCAATGGTTGACGTGAAAGCTAAGCTTTACGATGGTTCATACCACGATGTCGACTCATCTGAAACTGCCTTCAAGATCGCTGCATCTCTTGCACTTAAAGAAGCTGCTAAGACTGCACAACCAGCTATCCTTGAACCAATGATGCTTGTAACCATCACAGTTCCTGAAGAAAACCTTGGGGATGTTATGGGTCACGTAACTGCTCGTCGTGGACGTGTAGATGGTATGGAAGCACACGGTGCAAGCCAAATCGTTCGTGCTTATGTGCCACTTGCTGAAATGTTCGGTTACGCTACTGTCCTTCGTTCTGCAACTCAAGGACGTGGTACCTTCATGATGGTATTTGACCACTACGAAGATGTACCAAAATCAGTACAAGAAGAAATCATTAAAAAAGCTAAAGGTGAAGCTTAATTTACCAATGCTTAAAAACTCTTCCCACTTTGGGAAGAGTTTTTCTTTGTTCCAAAAGTGAGTACAAGTAAAATAGCGCTTTTCCTATCGATCAAGACTTTGTGAAAAACTTTAATAAAAGAGGTGGTGATCTATGATAAATCTTGCTTTTCGTTGGGAAATAGTTGCTTTTTAATGCAATAAAGTATATAATAGAGACTGTTAAAAGATGTTTGGCGCTGTGTCAAGTTACTCTTTTCACAAAAAATTTTTTTGATTTTCATAAGGAGGAAATCACGAATGGTAGTTAAAGTTGGTATTAACGGTTTCGGTCGTATCGGACGTCTTGCTTTCCGTCGTATCCAAAACGTAGAAGGTGTTGAAGTTACTCGCATCAACGACCTTACAGATCCAGTTATGCTTGCACACTTGTTGAAATACGATACAACTCAAGGTCGTTTCGACGGTACTGTGGAAGTTAAAGAAGGTGGATTCGAAGTTAACGGTAAATTCGTTAAAGTTTCTGCTGAACGCGATCCAGAACAAATCGACTGGGCTAACGACGGTGTAGAAATCGTTCTTGAAGCAACTGGTTTCTTTGCTACTAAAGCAGCTGCTGAAAAACACTTGCATGCTGGTGGTGCTAAGAAAGTTGTTATCACTGCTCCTGGTGGATCAGATGTTAAAACAGTCGTATTTAACACTAACCACGATATTCTTGATGGTACTGAAACAGTTATCTCAGGTGCTTCATGTACTACAAACTGCTTGGCTCCAATGGCTAAAGCTCTTCAAGATAACTTCGGTGTTGTTGAAGGATTGATGACTACTATCCACGCTTACACTGGTGACCAAATGATCCTTGACGGTCCACACCGTAAAGGTGACCTTCGTCGTGCACGCGCTGGTGCTCGCTAACATCGTTCCTAACTCAACTGGTGCTTTGCTAAAGCAATCGGTTTGGTTATCCCTGAATTGAACGGTAAATTGGACGGAGTCGCACAACGTGTTCCTGTTCCAACTGGATCAGTTACTGAATTGGTAGTTGTTCTTGACAAGAACGTTACTGTTGATGAAGTGAATGCGACTATGAAAGCGACTTCAAACGAATCATACGGTTACACTGAAGATCCAATCGTATCTTCAGACGTTGTAGGTATGTCTTACGGATCATTGTTTGACGCAACTCAAACTAAAGTTATTGACGTTGACGGTAAACAATTGGTTAAAGTTGTTTCATGGTATGACAACGAAATGTCTTACACTGCACAACTTGTTCGTACTCTTGAATACTTCGCAAAAATTGCTAAATAATTCATGCGTATGATGAGAGGAGGGAAACCTCCTCTTTTTTTGTACTTTTTTTAGGGCTTTCTCATCATATTATAGGAATTGCCAAAATGGATTGACAGTGCTAAATAGATTAGGGTATCCTATTCTTGATTGGAGATTTCTAATACAACGAAATGAAAGCGATTACAGGTCGTGGGGGAAGGAGCCAATGGAAATCGCTCAAGAAAAAGAAAAAAACCATACAAGGAGGTCAAGATGAAAGGTCATCTATTTGAAAAGAAAGAACGATTTAGTATACGAAAATTCAGTGTGGGAGTTTGCTCCGCATTGATTGGGTTAGCATTTTTAGGAACAGGCGCTGTCTCTGCAGATGAGGCGGTTTCTACTAGTGAACAACCCTTAGAAGCATCTTCAGCAACGACCGAAGACGTCAATCATCTAGTGAGAGAAGCTGGCGTCTATACTGCAGATGCGGCCTTACCTGCTGCAGAAACGGAAAAACCAGCCGCAGAAGCGGTCACTCCGGAGGCTAGTCCTACAAGTACAGAAGCTAGCTCGACAACTACAGATCATCCAGCCGCTTCAGAGACTGAAAAACCGAAAGCTGCTGCAGAACAAGTGGCTGATTTACCAACCAATGAAGAAAAACAATTAAGACCCAAAGAAGTTAAGTTCGATACCTGGGACGATCTCTTGAAGTGGGAACCAGGAAAACGAGTGGATGACGATATGAACAGAGCAAGCGTCCCACTTGCGAGTCGTTTTCAAGGGAAACAAATTAATGAACAAGCCAACCCTGAAGCGAAGATCCAAGCACTGTCAAACATGAACTCCAAAGCCAAGGATCATGCGTCTGTCGGCGGGGAAGAGTTTAAGGCCTATGCTTTTGATTACTGGCAATATTTGGACTCCGTGGTCTTTTGGGAAGGGCTGGTTCCATCAGCAGATGTGATCGATGCTGCCCACCGAAATGGGGTTCCTATTTATGGAACAATCTTTTATAACTGGTCTAGCAGCATCAAGGATCAAGAACATTTTGCAGAAACCTTGAAAGAAGATAGTGAAGGCTCTAAAACTTTCCCGATCGCTCGTAAATTAGTCGAACTTGCCAAGTACTATGGCTTTGATGGTTACTTTATCAACCAAGAAACAACCGGAAATCTTGTAGAACCATTGGGTCCAAAATTGAGAGATTTTCTTCTTTATACCAAGGAATATGCGAAAAGTCTGAACTATCCGATTAAGTATTCTTGGTATGATGCTATGACCTATGAATATGGCCGTTACCATGAGAATGCGCTGGGAGAATACAACTACAATTTCATGCAGCCAGAAAATGGGGAAAATCCAGTTGATACCTTCTTTGCTAACTTTAACTGGGGCAAATCAGAAGTGGATTATTCCATCAGTACAGCTAAATGGATTAACCGAAATCCTTATGATGTTCTAGCTGGACTCGAGCTCCAAAAAGGAGGCTCTTATAAGACCAATGTAGACTGGAATGCCATTTTAGATGAACATGGCAAGTTGCGTCTATCCCTTGGTCTTTATGCACCAGATACGATTACAGGTCTAGGAAAGACTGGAGAAGGTTACCATACACATGAAGATCTATTCTGGACAGGTTTCCAAGGAGATCCGACTAAAGGAAAACCAGCAGACCAATCTTGGTATGGAATGTCTAATTTGGTTGTGGACAAAACCCCAATCACTAGTGAAAATTTCAATACTTCCTTCAATACTGGACACGGAAAACACTGGTTTGTGGATGGCAAGATTTCTAAAGAAGGGGAGTGGAACTACCGTTCTGTTTCTGGCTACCTTCCAACATGGCGTTGGTGGGTAGAGCATAGTGAAGATAGTGCGCCATTGAAAGGTCGCTATGATTTTGATCAAGCCTACAATGGAGGAAATTCTCTAGCCTTTGAAGGAGATTTAAAAGCCAATAGCAGTCAAAATATCATGCTCTATTCGACCAAGATCCCTGTGACAGAAACGACCAAGTTGAGCGTCTCTCACAAGGGTGGGATCGGAGCAGCTGCCTGGGTAGCTGTTGCCACCAAAGAAGACTACTCTGAATACGAATGGAAAGAATTGACACCAAGTGTGGATTGGTCTACTCAAACCTTTGATTTGGGAAGTTTGGCTGGCAAGACCATTTATGCTGTGAAGATGTTCTTTGACCATGATACGGATGTCAAAGACTACAAATTTAATCTCGGCCAATTGTCGATTACGTCGAACCAAGAGAAACCAGCGACTCCAGCAGAAGTATCCGTTCGGGCAAAACGCCTACAAAATGCGCAAGAAGCAGAAGCAGTCCTCAATTTTAAAGGGGTAGCAGATGCGGATTATTATGAAGTCTATGAAAAAGATGGCGACAACTGGCGCCTCTTAACAGGGTCTTCTGCGACAACCGTCTATCTACCAAAAGTTAGCCGTTCAGCAAGTGCTGAAGGAACGACTCAGGACCTCAAGGTCGTTGCAGTTGGGAAGAATGGCCAACGTTCAGATGCAGGGACTGTGGCCTTTGATTGGGGCATGACCGTGTCAGATACCAGTCTTCCAAAAGCCCTAGCACCAAACGTGGTCATTGGAGCCAAAGTCATTGGTTCGAGCTTCCCAGATGCGGATGGTAGTGAAGGCGTCGAAGGTATGTTAAATGGTACCATTACCAGTCTTTCAGATAAATGGTCTTCTGCTCAATTGAGTGGAACCGTCGATATCCGATTGACACAACCTCGGACCATTGTTCGTTGGGTCATGGACCATGCCGGTGCTGGTGGGGAATCTGTCGACGATGGCAAGATGAATACCCGTGACTTCGACCTTTACTACAAGGACGAAGCGGGTGAGTGGAAATTAGCCAAAGAAGTTCGTGGCAATAAAGCCCATGTATCTGACATTACACTTGATCATCCGATCAAGGCTCAAGACTGGCGTCTCCATGTCATTACAGCCGATAATGGAACCCCATGGCAAGCCATCCGGATTTACAACTGGAAGATGTATGAAAGTCTAGATACTGAGACGGTCAACATTCCGATGAAACATGCTGCAGCGCAAAACTTAGGCAATCATTTTGTCCAAGTCGGCTTCAAAGATTTTCCGGCCAATACCACACTGACTCTTTATGCCGATAAAGAAGCGACTAGCCCAATTGCGACCATGACAGCCAATCAAGCTGGAAATCTGATCTTTAAACCACTGGCTTTTGAATCAACCCCATCTCTTCTCTACTATCGTGCGCAAGAACCTGGCAAAGATATCAGTAATGTTCTAGCGATCGAAGTTCCAAAAAATGATAAAGAAATTGCGGGACTTCAATTTGAAGATGGTTTGACCAAGAAGGTTTACCGGGAAGGGGATGCTCTTTCCTTGAAAGGGGCGACTCTCCGCGTTCATTATAAAGATGGTCAAGCAGATCAACTGGTCAACCTCACCAACTCAGGTATAGAGATTCATGGATTTGACAGTAGCAAGCTGGGAGAACAACACCTAGAAGTTTCTTACCTTGGTCAGAAATTGGATAAGACCCTCACTGTTTTTGTGGTCAGTGCAGAGGAAGCAGGTGAAAAAGCAGTTGCTGGTCTAGAATTGACTGACAAACCAAAAGTGGAATATATTGTCGGAGAAGCATTAGAGAAAGAAGGTGGACGATTTACAGTCGTCTTTGAAGATGAAACGACCGAAACGCATGCCTTGACAGATGAAGGGGTGGAAGTGACTGGCTTTGATACAACCAAGGAAGGCCGTCAAACTATTACCGTCCATTACAAAGGAGCTAGTACAAGCTTTGATGTCCTCGTCAATCCAAAACCAGCTCTCAACGATGAATACCTCAAGCAAAAATTGGCTGAAGCTGAAGCTGCAAAAGCCAAAGTAGACTTTACATTTGCCACTCCTGAAGTCAAAGAAGCCTTGCTAGCGGGAATGGCTGCTTCTGAAAAAGTCTTGAAAGAGCATGATACCAGCACACAAGATCAAGTCAATGAGCAGTTGAACCAATTGACCGCTCTCTTGAAAGCCTTGGATGGTCAAGCTAATCTAACAAAAGAAAAAGAAGCTCTCTCTGCCCTAACAACAGAAGCGACCGCTCTATTAGCAAGCAAGCCAAATCACCCTTCTGGTGAAGCTTTACAGGCACTCTTGGAGAAAAATAAAGAGCTCCTAGCTTCTTCAGAGCTCACTCCTGAAGCCCTTGAAACAGCTAAGACAGGTCTAGAGACCTTGATTGCACTATTGAAAGAAGACAAGCCAGCGGTCTTTGTAGATCCTGCGACTGGAGTCGAAGTTCAATTCTCCAACTTAGAGCCAACCGTTGTCAAAGGACTAAAAGTCGCAAAAGTTGAAGCCAACCAGGCAGAAAAAGAAGAGCTGAAGGGACGAGAAGGAATCGTCTTTGATATTGAAGGCGTGGATGCAAGCGGTCAGGATATCGATACCCACCATCCATCCCTTGTGAAAATCCCTGTGGATAAGGATAAAGAAGTTGAGCAAGTCCTCTTCTTCCCAGAAGGTCAAGCTCCTCAATCCTTGGCCTTTGAGAGAGTTGGAGATGTGGTCATCTTTACAGCTCCTCACTTTACCCACTATGCGATTGTCTACAAGCCAGCAAAAACAGAAGGACCATATCAACCGATCCAACCAGAGGAACCGGCTAAGCCTGTTCAACCAGCTCAACCAAATCAACCAATCCAACCAGCTGCCCCAGTGACTCCGGATTCAGCTAATCCATTGAAGCCTACAGAGCCTTCTCAAGTGGATCAGTTGGTCCCAACGACTTCTACTCAAGCGGGTCATCAAGAGGAAGAACACAAGGATATGGTCGATCAAGAGATCCATCAGTTGTTACGTGCCCACCAAGGAGCGAACTCACAGCCAATAGTTCAGCAAGAAACAAAAGATGCAAGCAAAGAAAGTCAATCGGAACACTTGCCAAATACGGCAAGCCTAGAAACTTCCTTTGCAGCTGAAGCTGTTCTCCTAGCAGCCTTAGGCGGCTTCCTCTTGGCTGGTAAGAAGAAAGAAGAGTAAGTCTTTTACAGGATTCTATCGTTCACTTAAAAAGTCACTCTCAAAAAGACCTCTCTGGTGAAAACCAGAGAGGTTTGATCTTGTATCTAGAAGTGTCGTTCGGATCCTGTGAATTAGAGGGGAAAAGCATTGGATTTTTCTACCTCTTTTACAGCTTTTGTGATATAATTATCATGTATTAAAAAAAGAAGGAGTCATATCTAATGGCAAAATTGACTGTTAAAGACGTTGACTTGAAAGGGAAAAAAGTTCTCGTTCGTGTTGACTTCAACGTACCTGTAAAAGATGGCGTGATCACTAACGATAACCGTATCACTGCTGCTCTTCCAACTATCAAGTACATTCTTGAACAAGGTGGACGTGCAATCCTCTTCTCTCACCTTGGACGTGTAAAAGAAGAAGCAGATAAAGAAGGTAAATCACTTGCTCCTGTAGCTGCTGACTTGGCTGCTAAATTGGGTCAAGAAGTGAAATTTATCCCAGGTGTTACACGTGGTGCTGAATTGGAAGCTGCTGTTAACGCTCTTGAAGATGGACAAGTTCTCTTGGTTGAAAACACTCGTTTCGAAGATGTTGATGGCAAGAAAGAATCTAAAAACGATCCTGAACTTGGTAAATACTGGGCATCACTTGGAGATGGTATCTTCGTAAACGATGCATTCGGTACTGCTCACCGTGCACACGCATCTAACGTTGGTATCTCAGCAAATGTTGACAAAGCTGTTGCTGGTTTCCTTCTTGAAAACGAAATTGCTTACATCAAAGAAGCAGTTGAAGCTCCAGAACGTCCATTCGTAGCTATCCTTGGTGGATCAAAAGTATCTGACAAGATCGGTGTTATCGAAAACTTGCTTGAAAAAGCTGATAAAGTTCTTATCGGTGGTGGGATGACTTACACATTCTACAAAGCACAAGGTATCGAAATCGGTAACTCACTTGTAGAAGAAGACAAATTGGATGTTGCGAAATCTCTTCTTGAAAAATCAAACGGTAAATTGATCTTGCCAGTTGATTCAAAAGAAGCAAACGCATTTGCTGACTACACTGAAGTGAAAGACACTGAAGGTGAAGCAGTAGACCCAGGTTTCCTTGGCCTTGACATCGGTCCTAAATCAATCGCTAAATTCGATAAAGAATTGACTGGTGCGAAAACTGTTGTATGGAACGGACCTATGGGTGTATTTGAAAATCCTGACTTCCCAAGCTGGTACAATCGGTGTGATGGACGCTATCGTGAAACAACCAGGCGTTAAATCAATCATCGGTGGTGGTGATTCAGCTGCTGCTGCGATCAACCTTGGCCGTGCAGACAAATTCTCATGGATCTCTACTGGTGGTGGTGCTTCTATGGAACTCCTTGAAGGTAAAGAACTTCCAGGATTGGCTGCTCTTACAGACAAATAATCTAAATAGAATGAAAGAGGCTGGGACAAAAGTCCTAGCCTCTCAATTATTTTTGGATTGTCGAGCAAGACGCGGTGGTTGAGTGGGCTCTACTACGCTGATTTCATCAGCTTTTACAGCCCTACTCAACTGTGCGGAGGTGGGATGACGAAATCGAATTCTAATGAATTACCGATTTCTGTCCCACTCTCTTTTTTCTTTCTATTGATATCTGTTCTCTCCTTTCGGAAAATATGGTAGAATAATAGAAATAGAAAGATAGGTGACCATGGATTACTTTAAACGACACAAATTTGATTGGTCCAAATTCCGTTTGGGAATGAGAACCTTTAAAACAGGGATTGCCGTTTTTATTGTGCTACTTATTTTTGGAATATTTGGCTGGCGTGGCCTTCAGATCGGGACTTTGACAGCTGTTTTTAGTTTGAGAGAAGACTTTGATAAGAGTGTCCACTTCGGGGCTTCGCGTGTCATGGGCAACAGTATCGGAGGTTTTTATGCCGTTTTGTTCTTCCTTTTAAAAACGATCTTTCATGGGGCGTATTGGGTGACTCTGATTTTTGTACCCATTGCGACCATGTTAACCATTATGACAAATGTCGCCATGAATAATAAAGCAGGAATTATCGGAGGAGTTTCGGCAATGCTGATCATTACCCTTTCGATTCCTAACGGAGAAACCTTCTTGTATGTTTTTGCCCGAATATTTGAGACCTTTATTGGCGTTTTTGTTGCGATTTTGGTCAATTCGGATGTCGATCGCATTCGCGATTTTCTCAAGGAACACAAAAAACCTATGTAAGATTATGTAACATTTAATCTTGACATAGATTTTTTTTTCGATATAATAGAATAGAAAGAGGAATGGTATGAAGGAAAAGGAATTACGACGCTCGCTGGCAGTCTTTCCGATTGGCAGTGTTATGAAGCTGACCGACTTGACAGCTCGTCAGATTCGTTATTATGAAGATCAGGGATTGATTTCTCCTGATCGGACAGAAGGCAATCGTCGCATGTATTCGTTGGACGATATGGACCGCCTGCTTGAGATCAAAGATTATATCTCAGACGGCTTCAATATTGCGGATATTAAGAAGAAATATGCGGAAAAAGAGCAAGAGCAAACCAAGGTTGTCAGTCAAGAAGAGATCCGTAAGGCTCTTCATCGTGACATTCTTCAGCAAAGTCGCTTCACATCTTCCCCATCGCCATATGGTCAATTTCGTTGATCATTTCATAAACTTGTAATCTATTTTAAGGAGACAAAAATGTCAATTACTGCTGCAGATATTCGCTGTGAAGTAAAAGAAAAAAATGTTACTTTTATTCGCTTGATGTTCTCTGATATTTTGGGAACTATGAAGAACGTCGAAATTCCAGCTACCGATGAGCAACTGGACAAGGTTCTTTCAAACAAAGCCATGTTTGATGGTTCTTCTATCGAAGGATTTGTCCGTATCAACGAGTCAGATATGTATCTTTACCCAGATTTGGATACATGGACAGTCTTCCCTTGGGGAGATGAAAATGGGAGCGTAGCTGGTTTGATCTGTGATGTCTATACGACAGAAGGGAAACCATTTGCAGGAGACCCACGTGGCAACTTGAAACGGGCCCTTCGTCATATGGAAGAACTTGGATTCAAATCCTTTAACCTTGGACCAGAACCAGAATTCTTCCTCTTCAAGTTGGACGAAAATGGAGATCCAACTCTTGAAGTAAACGACAAAGGTGGCTATTTTGACTTGGCTCCAACAGATCTTGCAGATAACACTCGTCGTGAAATCGTGAATGTCTTGACCAAGATGGGCTTTGAAGTTGAAGCCAGCCACCACGAAGTAGCCGTTGGTCAGCATGAAATCGACTTTAAGTATGACGAAGTGCTTCGCGCTTGTGACAAGATCCAAATCTTTAAACTCGTTGTGAAGACCATCGCTCGGAAACACGGCTTGTATGCAACCTTTATGGCCAAACCAAAATTTGGAATTGCCGGATCAGGTATGCACTGTAATATGTCTCTCTTTGACCAAGATGGCAACAATGCCTTCTTTGATCCAGAAGATCCACGTGGAATGCAATTGTCAGAAACTGCTTATCACTTCTTGGGTGGTTTGATCAAGCATGCCTACAACTTTACAGCCGTGACCAACCCAACCGTCAACTCTTATAAACGTTTGGTTCCTGGATATGAAGCACCTGTTTATATCGCTTGGGCAGGACGCAACCGTTCCCCATTGGTACGTGTGCCAGCATCACGTGGTATGGGAACTCGTTTGGAATTGCGCTCCGTAGACCCAATGGCTAATCCTTATGTAGCCTTGGCAGTCTTGCTTGAAGTCGGCCTTCATGGTATTGAAAATAAAATCGAAGCACCTGCTCCGATCGAAGAAAATATCTATGTGATGACACCGGAAGAACGTAGAGCCGCTGGAATCACAGATCTCCCTTCTACCCTTCACAATGCCTTGAAAGCCTTGACAGAAGACGAAGTGGTGAAAGCTGCCTTGGGTGAACATATTTACACCAGCTTCCTTGAAGCCAAACGAATCGAATGGGCAAGTTATGCGACCTTCGTATCTCAATGGGAAGTAGACAACTATTTAGATCTTTATTAAGAAATAAGAGCAAAGAGGCTGGGACAAAAGTCCTAGCCTCTCAATTATTTTTGGATTGTCGAGCAAGACGCAGTGGTTGAGTGGGCTCTACTACGCTGATTTCATCAGCTTTTACAGCCCTACTCAACTGTGCGGAGGTGGGACGACGAAATCGAATTCTAACGAATTACCGATTTCTGTCTCACTCTCTTTTTAATCCTCAAAAAGACACCATAAAACCAGTTGAAACAGTGGTCTCAACTGGTTGTTTTTTAATTTTCGTCATCTGGCGTGAGAATCATTGGAATAATGATAGGTTCACGTTCTGTGCTCTCGTATAAGAATGGGCGAAGGGCATTGACAATCGCACCATTGACGGTTTGGATATTGGCATCTTTGTTCTTCAAGGCGATACGAATAGCATTGAAGAGGATGCGTTGGCTTTCACGGATCAGATCTCCTGATTCACGCATGTAGATAAAACCACGGCTCAAGATGTCTGGTCCAGCTAGGATCATCTTCAATTTGAAGTCAACAGTCGCAACAGCAAGCACGACACCATCTTCGGAAAGATCTCTCCGGTCACGAAGGACAGCAGCCCCGATTTCACCGATACGATTTCCATCGACATAGATGTCTTGAGCATTGAAGCTTCCTGCGACACGAGCAGAGTTGGCTGTCAGAGCGAGGACATCACCATTACTCATGATGAAGATATTGTCTTTCCACTCCGCAATCACGCGCAAGTCCTGCGTGGATCTTCTGCATCCGGTATTCACCATGGACAGGCATGAAGTATTTTGGTTTGATCAAGCGGAGCATAAGTTTTTGTTCTTGTTGCCCCCCGTGTCCAGAAGTATGGATGTTGTTGATCTTCCCGTGAATGACGTCGACACCCGCTTCAGAAATCGTATTGATCAATTTATTCACACTGGTTGTATTACCAGGAATCGGACTAGAAGAGAAGATCACGGTATCTCCTGGTTGGAGTTGCACTTGGCGGTGCGTTCCGTTGGCAATCCGAGAGAGGGCTGCCATTGGCTCTCCTTGGCTTCCTGTACACATGATCAGGATTTCATTAGCCGCATAGTCTTTGATCTCATTTGGCTCGATAATGGTTCCAGCAGGGACCTTGATATAGCCAAGCTCGATTCCATTGACGATGGCTTTTTCCATCGAGCGTCCAAAGACGACGATCTTACGACCTGTCTTAACTGCTGCCTCAGCAGCTTGTTGGAGACGGAAGATATTCGAAGCAAAGGAAGCAAAGATGATGCGTCCATGGATCCCTTCGATGATCTTCATGATGGATTGGCCAACCACTTTTTCAGAGTTGGTAAAGGTTGGGACTTCCGCGTTGGTTGAGTCTGAGAGCAGGCAGAGAACGCCTTCTTCCCCAAGGGCCGCCATACGATGGAGGTCAGCCGGTTCCCCAACAGGTGTGAAGTCGAATTTGAAGTCTCCGGTACAAACAATCTTTCCTTGAGGGGTGTGAATCACAATCCCTAAAGGTTCTGGAATCGAGTGAGTCGTACGGAAGAAGGTTGCTTTAAGATTTTTAAATTGAAGTTCAGTGTTTTGGTTGATTTCGTAGAGTTTGGCATCACGAAGAAGGCCGTGCTCTTCTAATTTTCCACGGATCAAGGCAAGCGCCAAAGGTCCAGCGTAGATAGGGACATTGGCTTGTTTCAAAAGGAAAGGAATCCCACCGATGTGGTCTTCGTGTCCGTGGGTAATGAGGACCGCTTTGACGCGATCGATGTTATCTACGATATAAGAGTAATCCGGAATGACATAGTCGATTCCAAGGAGGTCATCTTCTGGAAATTTGATCCCGGCATCGACAATGATGATTTCATCTTGGTATTCGATCCCGTAGGTATTTTTCCGATTTCTCCTAGTCCACCAATGGCAAATACACCAACTTCTTCAGGTTTTAAGGTATAAGCCATGGATTAGTACTCCGTTAGTTCAAAGGCACCTGACTCTTTCTCGTAAGCAAGGTGTTGCTCAGAAAGTGGTGTGATAAATTCAATGTTGAAATCTGTGTTTGCTTCAACCAATTGACGTGCTTGGATGCGTCCTTCGCGTTCATTTGGTGCATCAATATCGAGATAAAGTGCATGCGTGGTTTCACGACGAGGGTTGCGATCTTTTGTTTCCTGATAAAAAACTTTGTAAATCATGAAGTAATTTTCCTTTCATTATTTCGGTCCATTTGTTAGCTGCGAAGGAGTGCAATCACTAGAGTTTCCTACTCGCAACTAGTGGGCCTGATTCGATACAATTAATTATCATTATACCATAAATAGGCTCTAAGGAAAAGATGCAAGCGAACTGTTGGTAGACGGAAGTTTTATAGAGAGAATGGTATGTAAGGAAGCAAGCAGACGAATTCAACACGTTAAAGAAATAGGAAAACATCTTTTCGTGTTCGGTTTTGAAGAAAGTTATGGATATCTTGTAAAATTATGTATACGTTATAAAGATGCCAATGGAGTCGTTTCTAAAATCAGACATCCAACTTCAAATGTATTGAAATCTATTTTAGAAGATGGATCTGGGATTGTCGTTCGCTCAAGTGGAACAGAAGCAAAAAAATCAAGTTCTATATCAGTGCAAAATCTGATAGCAAAGCTACTGTAAAAGAAAAAAAGTAGCAGACGTTAGAAGCCAATGTAAAAAAAATTATAATAATCAATGAAATAAGCACATTCACGACGGTGGGTTGCTTTTTTTCGATGTACGTAGTTCTTTGATATAACTGGAATTTTTTTAGGAAATTATTTTTGAAGGCCAAAGGATTGTGGTATAATAATCATAAGTAATCGTGAAATAATTCTCTATAAGAGTGGAGAGGAGCATTTATGAATAAAGAAACAAAAACGATTTTTTTAGTGGGGAGTGTGGTAATTCTATCATTGGTAGTGGCAGGATGTTCACAGTCTAAAAACAACACCAGAATCAGCAAAGGAAACAACCGAAGCGAAAACGACGAAAACAAGCAGTAGTCGAATATACAACAGATAGTAAAAATCCAGCAAAGCATCTTTTTGACTGGAATGCAAAAAGTCGCACCAATGACGAAATACGAACAAACTTTTGTCGAAACAAATGGTGGTAAAACAGTTACGAAGAAATTGGATGGTGTACAAAAAGCAGTAGATGCCTTGAATGAAAAGAAAAAAAGAGCATCACTGACAAAAAAAGTTAAAGAAGCTTTTAAAAACTTGTAGATGCAGTTTTTTTGTAAATCAAGAAAACTTTGATGTGTTACTAAAAAGCAACAGGGACATCAAGCCAAGAAGAATTCTTCACACGTATTTGGAATGATTACATGGTGAACTTCTTGAAGGAAGCACGCCCAACATATACAAATGACGGGGAAGTGGAGTATCAAGGAGTGAAGTATCCAATTAAAGTCTACGGCCCAATGTACTTAAAGGTAAATACGAATGCCTTAGGAAGAGTCATACTTATACGCTTGAAGATTATAAAGTGGAAGGTGATACAGTATACTTGAAATTAAAAAGCACCACGTGTTGACACTTACCAATATGAAGTACAAGCAAGCTATCAAACAAATAATAAAAGCGTTCTTTGAGGGATGCTTCAAGATGCACAAAAAAAGTCGGGCAAACAGACTTTACAAAAAGCGCTCTTGTACAAATTTATTTACCGATTAGCGACCGTTGGATTTAGAGGAGATGGCTATGTCAACTTAGAAGGAATGGATTATTACGATAAAAACAATCACTATTTAGCGATTAAGGTAGACGATAAAGGTAATGCAACTATTGATGATAAGAACTTGGTGAACCTTCTACAAATCGATTTGAAGCCAGCAAATGAAGCTAATAAAGCAAAATTTGAATAAGAAAAAAATGATCATAAAAGCTCCTACAATAGTGGGGGCTTTTTTTATGCTGGAAGAAATGTTGTAAAAAGGGGAAACAATATGTTACAATGAAATTATATTCTACATTGTGATGAAGTACACAAGTTATAAAGAAAAAGAGGAGAAGTTTATGAAGAAAGAAATAAAACGCTTTTTTTATTAGGAGGTACTGCGCTATTATCACTATTAGTAGCAGGTTGCTCAAAAAAACAAAAACAGATAATGAAACTAGTCAAGTAAAGACAACTAAATCTTCAACAAAAAAAGAAAACACCATCCATTAGCGAGTATAAAACTGACAGCAAAAAAATCCAGGTCTTTGCATTCGACTGGAACTTAGTAGGAGCAGGGTTAAAAAGACTATAAACGAGAATTTTTATGACATAGAAGGAAAGAGAGTTATTAAGTTGACTGCGTCAGTATTAGACGCAGTTGGGAATCTGCAAAAAAACAAAGAGTGAGATTACAGATAGCAAAGTCCTTCGTCGTTAAAATTATTAGATGCTGTATATGTAGACCAATCAAATATTGGAGATTTAGTCCAAGTCGCGGGAGTATCCAATCAGAAGGAACTCTATGAAAAAAATTTGGAACGAGTATATGATTGAAGATATTACTAAAAAAATCATCCAACATTCAATAACGATGCGACCGCCGAATTAGATGGTGTCACTTATCCAATTAAGGTTTACGGACCAATGAAGCTAAAAAAATTTATACGAACTCACTGGCTCAAGCAGGTGCATATGAATTACTCAATTATAAAGTTGAAGGCGATATGGTGTACTTGAAGTATAATGCTCCTAGCATGGAAGGAGATACGCAAGTTCATTATTCAAAAGAACAAAAAGAATAATCAGGCTTTCCTTAACGAAATTAAGGAAGAAACAGAAAAAAATCATCTGGACAAGATTATAATAAGAACCTGATTATGAGAACTATTTTTCACTTTAGCAACTGTACAATTTAAAGGGGATGGATCGTTTGGCGTCGAAGGAAGTGGAGAATTTCACGTTAGTGGCCCTTATTATCTAGCTGTTAAAGTTGATGAAAATGGAAAAAAACAAGTATTGATCTTACCAATTTACTTGCTCTCATTCAAATTCACTCTAAGTCAGCCACTGAGGCGAATGAAGTAAAATTTCAAAAAAATCAATAATCGAAAAACCGGTACCCTCATTTAGGACCGGTTTTATTGGATCTATCCTTACCAAGATTATTTCAAAATAACTTGTTTATTTAAGGCACAATGATTGCATGTAATCGTAAAAAATCTCTCTATGTTCTGAAACTCCACTCTTGTTTCGTCTTGCCCTGATTCGGTACAATTAGTAGTCATTTACAAGTAAAGTTGGAAGCGGATCTGATGGCAGAAGGGAGGGCTTTTATAGAAGGAATAGGGAGAGAAACCTTCCTCTACCGTTTAGTGCCTAATTGTAGTATAATATGAAGCAGACAATGAGGAGAAAAGATGAAATTATTAGCATTTGATACCTCGAGTAAGGCTCTTTCTGTAGCGATATTAGAAGATGAGACTCTACTTGCAGAAACAACATTAACCATTAAAAAGAATCATAGTATTACCTTGATGCCGATCATCGATTTTTTGATGCACCAAATCGACTTGACACCCAAGGACTTGGATCGCATCGTGGTAGCAGAAGGTCCTGGGAGTTACACTGGACTGCGCATTGCGGTCGCAACCGCAAAGACATTGGCTCATACCTTAGGGATTGAATTGGTCGGGGTTTCGAGCCTCTTAGCCTTAGTGCCAGATGATCTAGAAGGTTTGGTAGTGCCTGTCATGGATGCCCGTCGGAACAACGTTTACGCAGGTTTTTACCAAGATGATCAGCTGGTCGCACCAGAAGGGCATTTTCCATTTGAGGAAGTCCTAGAGCGTGCAGCGACGAGTGAGCAGGTCTCCTTTGTCGGAGAAGTCACGGCCTTTAAGGAGCAGATTGCCTCTAGACTGCCAAGGGCTACTTACTATAAAACCTTGCCAGATGCAGTGAAAATCGGACGTCTCGGTCTCAAACAAGCGCCTGTTAGTCTCCATGATTTTGTCCCTCATTATCTCAAACGGGTCGAAGCAGAGGAAAATTGGCTCAAAGACCACACAGAAACAACGACCTCTTACATCAAGCGCCTATGATGAAAGGAACAATCAGGAAAGGGGGCAACCAAGATGCGGCTGCCATTCTCGCTGTGATGGAAGATGTCTATGAAGCGAGCCCCTGGAAGTTGGAGCAGATTGAAGCTGATTTAGAGCAGGAATCGATCTTCTATTTCCTAGCTGTGGATGAAGGACAAGTCCTTGGGTTTGTCGCCATTCAAGAGACTCTCTATGAAGCAGAGGTCTTACAGATTGCGGTCAAGCGCGCCTTTCAAGGTCAAGGCCTAGCTCAGCAGTTACTCGCGCAGTTGCCGGACCAAAAAGAAATTTTCTTAGAAGTGCGCGTGTCCAATCAACCGGCCCAAGGCCTATACAAAAAAATGCACTTTGAAGAAATTGCACGGAGGAAGAACTACTATCACGATCCCATAGAGGATGCTGTGATCATGAAGAGGAACCCGAATGAAAGATAGATATATTTTGGCTTTTGAGACATCTTGTGATGAGACCAGTGTGGCTGTCTTGAAAAATGACGACCAACTCTTGTCCAATGTCATTGCCAGTCAAATCGAAAGTCACAAGCGTTTTGGTGGGGTGGTACCTGAGGTAGCCTCTCGTCACCATGTGGAAGTCATCACCGCTTGTATCGAAGAAGCCTTAGAAGAAGCAGGGATCACAGAAGCTGATGTCACAGCTGTGGCTGTCACCTACGGTCCAGGCCTGGTTGGGGCTCTTTTAGTCGGCCTAGCAGCAGCCAAGGCCTTTGCCTGGGCGCACGGTCTCCCTTTGATTCCTGTCAATCATATGGCAGGTCACTTGATGGCCGCTCAAAGCGTGGAGCCTTTAGAGTTTCCAATTTTGGCCTTGCTAGTGAGTGGAGGGCATACCGAGCTAGTCTACGTCAGTGAAGCTGGTGATTATAAGATCGTTGGAGAGACCCGTGATGATGCTGTCGGAGAAGCTTATGACAAGGTTGGGCGCGTGATGGGCTTGACCTATCCAGCAGGACGTGAGATTGATCAGCTGGCCCACCAAGGGGCTGATATCTACGATTTCCCTCGGGCCATGATCAAGGAAGACAATCTGGAATTCTCCTTTTCAGGACTCAAATCGGCCTTTATCAATCTGCACCATAATGCTCAGCAAAAAGGAGAAAGCCTCTCCAATGCAGACCTATCAGCGAGTTTCCAAGCAGCTGTCTTAGACATTCTCATGGCCAAGACCAAGAAGGCTTTGGAGAAATATCCGGTCAAAACTCTAGTCGTCGCTGGTGGGGTCGCAGCCAACCAAGGCCTTCGTGAACGCTTGGCTTCTGAGATCACAGATGTTAAGGTCATCATTCCGCCTCTGCGCCTCTGCGGGGACAATGCAGGGATGATCGCCTATGCCAGTGTCAGCGAATGGAACAAAGAAAACTTTGCAGGCTGGGACCTCAATGCCAAACCAAGCCTAGCCTTTGAAGGAATTGAATAAGAAAAAGGAGCCAATTGGATGAGCGATTCCAATGGCTTTTTTGCTGGGATCTCACCAACTAGTAGCGGATTTGCGAGTCGAAAGAAAATTCGGTATGATAGAAGGAATGAAAGATTGAGGAGGGAAGGGATTATAAAGCTTTCTCTCTCATTGGTCCTTTTTCAACCTTTTTTCTTGTGTTATAATAGAGGTCAATGATTCAGAAAGGAGCGAGAGAGTGGAAAAAGATTTTTGGCAGGGGGTGAGGGACGCGCTACCGACAGCTCTAGGCTATATCAGTATTGGCCTAGCTTGCGGTGTGGTGGCGTCTCCCTATCTTTCTCCTTTGGAGATGGCCTTGATGAGTGTCTTGGTCTATGCTGGGGCAGCCCAGTTTGCGATGATCTCTCTGATTGCGGCCCATTCTTCGATCTTGAATATGGCCTTGACGGTGTGTTTGATCAATCTCCGTAATATGTTGATGAGTCTGCATATGTCGTCTGACTTTAAGGATGCTAGTCTCGCTCATACCATCGGGATTGGAAGCCTCCTGACTGATGAGAGTTATGGGGTCTACTTGAGTGAGAAGTTAAAGACGGATACCATTACAGTTCCTTGGATGCATGGGAACAATCTAGTAGGCTATGTGGCCTGGATCAGTGCGACGGTTATCGGAACAGCTCTAGGCTCTCTCCTACCTGATCCAAAGGCTTTGGGCTTGATTTTGCTTTAGTGGCCATGTTTATTGGGATTTTTGCAGCCCAGTTTCAAGGAATGCAACTGACAGAAAAGACCAAGACCATGCTCATGGTGCTGTTAGCAGTAGCAGTGAGTTTCTTTCTCTTACTCTTTTTTGTTTCGCAACCGCTAGCTGTGCTAGCTGCGACTTTGATCGGCTGTTTTGTGGGGGTGGTCTGTGATGCGCGTGAATAGTTATATCTTCATGGCCATTCTGGCCTCAGCCCTCGTTACCTGGATTCCTCGGATCTTGCCCTTCCTCTTAGTCAAATACAAGGGACTGCCGGCTCCTGTAACCCGCTTTCTCAAATACTTGCCCATTTCCATTATCTTTGCCTTGGTTTTATCAAGCTTAGTAGATGGAAAAATTGGAAGTCTCCCGCAGGCTCCACTGGTTGGACCTAGTGGTGACCATTCCCAGTCTCTTTGTAGCCTTTCGTTACAAAAACCTTATGGGAACCGTTATGTTTGGAATTGTCTTGATCGCCCTATTACGATTGGTGTTTTAAATGTAAAAATATGTTACAAAAAAATTACAATTGTTACAAAAAAACTTGATTTTTGTAACAATTGGAGTATAATGGGAGTCAGAAAGATAAAGAGGTGATCTTATGAAAAAATCAATCTTCCGTTGGAGCGCCGCTGTTTTGGTGGCTGCTTCACTTGGTCTAGCTCTCGGTGGTTGTGGTGCAAAGGATAAAAAGACAGCTACCTCATCCGCAAAAGCATCTACCAGCAAGGTAGAGAAAAAAGCCAAAACTAATAGCAAAAAGAGTGCAACATCTTCCTCTCAGGTAAACGATACAGCTAGCTCTTCGACTCAAGCCAGTAGCGCGACAGCTTCAAAAGACTCTGGTAAGACCGAGAATGCGTCTACTACGACGCAAGCTACTGTCCCTGCAGAACTGGTGGGAACTTGGGTAGGATCTAGCCCACAAGCAGATGCGATTAAAATGACAGTGGATGCCAATGGAAATGTGACAACAGTGGTTAGCTTCAAAAATGATAGCGAACCGACTCGGACAGCGACCTATACAGCAAGAGCAGTCCAAGCAACAGGCAATATCTATTATTGGAATGTTGAAGGCTTTGATGGGGCTGATGCTTTGCTTCCTGGGATCACAGGGCTAGGTGGAGCAAACTTCCGATTTGAACCTGGTTTTATCTTAGAAGAAGGACACTATACACCGATTGTTTTCACAACGGATCTCAATACAGAATTTGACTACACCAAATACAATGATTTCCGCTTTTCATTAACCAAAGAACAATAAAAAGACGAACTCGATGGAAAATCGAGTTCGTTTTTTTAGATAGATTAACGAAGATAGATAACTTTGAACAATAATACAGCTAAGATAGCAGCAAGGATTGGGGCTACAACTGGTACCCAAGCATACCACCATTTTGAATCACCTTTGTGTTCTCCCAAGATAGACTTTGGAAGGAAGGCATGGACCAAACGAGGACCAAAGTCACGTGCAGGGTTCAAACCAGGTCCAGTAGGACCTCCAAGTGACGTAACAAGAGCCATAACAAGGAAACCAAGAGCCAAGTGAGCAATTCCTAAACCTGAAGCGTGTGCTTGTGATAAAGCCAATTTTGCGGCTGATGTGGTAGCATCAAAGACGCCTCCTTGTTCAGCTGCAGCTTTTTGAGCAAGACCTGCAACCTCTGCACCAAAGAAATGTTTTGTTAAGCCGAGGGCACCAAAGAAAAGGACGAATGATCCGGCAAACTCGTTGATGAAGCCATTAATTGTAGCCGCCTTGCGTGATTCAGGAGTTCCTTTATCCAAACTAGAAATCGTTGAGAATGTTCCTAAGATGTTGTTAGGATTTTCAGTTTGGATGTAGTATGGACGGTGAGTCGCAACGACAACCAATTGTCCAAACATAGCTCCAAGAAGTTGAGCAACGATGTATGGTAAAACATTTGCCCATGGGAAAAGTCCGCTGACCGCAAGTCCAAGAGTGAAGGCTGGGTTAATGTGGTTTCCTGAAACATTACCGAACATCAAGGCTGGAATCATTACTCCCATCCCATATCCGATCGCAATGACAAGCCAACCGCTTTGATGACCTTTAGTTCCTTTTAATTCGACGTTTGCAACTGCACCATTTCCGAGGATAAGCGACAAAAGCCGTTCCAATAAACTCTGAAAAGAGTTTAACACTAAAAATCAAAAATCCATGATTCTAATAATCTCCTTTATAAATTTTTATACCAATCCATTCTATCAAGTAAATACTAACTTGTAAAAGAATTTTTTTAAAAAAATTTTATTTCAATAGATGAAGAATAAAGTGAGTGAATTTCTTTCAGTAATGAGGGCTCCCTGCTACCCAACCGGTGCAGAGGGCGGATGTGATATTAAAACCGCCTGTATGGGCATTGATATCGAGGACTTCTCCTGCAAAGTGGAGTCCAGGAACGAGCTTACTTTCTAGGGTTTTAGGATTGATTTCTTTGAGGCTGACACCACCCTTGGTGACAAAGGACTTAGCTAGAGACATCTTCCCGGTGACGGGGATAGGCAACTCTTTGATCTTTTTGAATGAGCTCTTCTGTCTGAGGAGGAGTGAGTTGCTTGGCTTTTTCAGGGAATCCTTGCGCCAAGAAATCAGCTAATCGTTCAGGAAGCAGGGCTTTGAGGCTATTTTTAATTGCCTTTTCTCGATGCTCTTCTAGAAAGTCTTTTAACTCTTGAGAAGAGGTTGTCGGAAGGAGGTCCAGAGATAAGATTTCACCGCCTTTAACAAAGCTGGACATCCGAAGGGCTGCAGGGCCAGAAAGTCCAAAATGGGTAAAGAGAAGGTCGTGTGTGATGATGTGTTTTCCGTAGCTGAGGGTCACATCTGTCAGAGAGATCCCTTGGAGGGCCTTGTGTGGAAAATCTGTCAAAAGAGGACTTTCTGCCGCTTCGAGATCTGTGATGGTGTGTTTAAAGTGGCGGGCAATTTCGTGTCCGTAGCCGGTAGAGCCGGTAGAAGGGTAGGATTTGCCTCCGGTTGTGACGATCAGCTTATCAGCTGTCCAAGTGTTTTCAGATGATTTGACGATGAAGATGTCTTCTGGCTTGGTGACAGAGACCACTTCACAGTTGGTGGCAATATTAGCACCTAGCTCAAGGATCTTATTCTCTAAAGCTTGAATAATGGTGCGGGATTGATCACTAACAGGAAAGACCCGACCATGATCTTCGACTTTTAGCTTGACGCCATTATCGGTGAAAAATTGGATGATATCATGATTATCAAATTGGGAAAACACACTGTAAAGGAAACGGCCATTTCCAGGGATACCGGCCATCAAATCGTCTAAGGTCCCGTTGTTTGTGACATTACAGCGACCTCCTCCGGTACCTGCAAGTTTCTTGCCCAACTTTTTATTTTTTTCGATCAGTAGCGTAGGTTGGCCATAAGAGGCGCTGGCAATGGTCGCCATCATACCTGCTGGGCCACCACCGATGACAATGGTGTGAAAGTGAGTCATGTAGATCCTTTCTTGGTAACTTAACCGTTTTTGGTTTCATTGTATCATAAAATGGATGTCATGAATCAAAATAGTAGCTTCAATTTTTGGTAATTTGTTTTATTTTTTTAGAAAAAAGCTTGCAAATTTTCCGAAAAGGAGTAAACTGATAGGGATAAATGGATGTTTACTTCTAAGTAGGCAGAATCGAGGATACGAATTCTTATTGGAAATGATCCATAAAAAGGGAGATGAAGATGAAATTATATGTACAACTGACGATTATATTCACGATTTCATTAATTGGTGAAATCATTTCGGATGGGTTGCACTTACCAATTCCTGGGAGTATGATCGGGCTGTTGATCCTATTTTTATTATTGCAGTTTAAATTATTACGCATGCGCCACGTCAATATGGTAGGAAATTTTTTGTTAGCTAACATGACGATTCTGTTTCTTCCTCCTGCGGTCGGTATTATGGATAAGTTTCATGTGATTGCGCCTTATCTGTTTCCAATCATGTTGATTCTACTTGGAGCCTTGGTCATCAATGTGGCTTTAATTGCAATCGTGGTTAGTTTTATAAAAAATCGTTTTGAGGGTGATTATCCAGAAGGGGGACGCAAGCATGGCTAATTTTGCGAGTAATCCTTTATTTGGGATTGTCTTATCTATTTGGGCTTATTTGATTGGAATGTTAATTTTCCGCAGGTATCCCCATCCAATAACAACGCCACTTTTAGTGGCTACAGTAATCGTTATCTTATTCTTAATGATTACAGGAATTTCTTATAAAGATTACTATGTCGGTGGTTCCCTGTTAAATCAGTTGATTGGACCATCGACAGTCGCCTTGGGAATTCCTCTCTATAAAAGTTTCCATTTGATGAAGCATCATGCACGGAGTATTTTGATCGGCTCAACAGTAGCAGTTATTGTGAATACGATTTTTACAGCCTTGATTGCGAAAGCATTTGGGATGAAGTATTTTCTAGCTATTTCACTCTTTCCAAAATCGGTTACGACTGCAATGGCAGTTGGGATTACTGAAAAAATGCAAGGAATTACGACCATCACTCTTGTGGTAGTTGTAGCAACTGGATTATTAACAAGTGTCTTGGGTCCAACGATATTGAAACTGTTAAAAATAAAAGATCCAGTAGCTATTGGTTTAGCCTTTGGAGGAACTGGACATGCAGTAGGAACAGGGACAGCGTTTAAGTATGGTCATGTGGCCGGTGCTATGGCAGGATTGGCAATAGGGATCACAGGAATTTTGTATGTATTCATTAGTCCAATTGTGGCTTCGATGATTTTATCCTAATACATTTTATTATTTTCTGAGAGAGGCTCAAGAAGGGTCTCTTTCATTTTGTAGTGAAAGCTTAAAAATCAATCTAGAGTGAAAGAAGCTTTTCATGATTACTATCCAAAGCTTTTCCAAGCGTCTAAAAAATGGTATAATGAACTGTAAATTTCAGAAGTTGGAAGGAATGTCATTACTATGATGAATATGCAAAAGTTGAAAGATCATATTTTGATTTTTATATTCAGTAAAAAAATAGTGATATAAATTGATTTTTAGGTCATTAGTATTTTTTTAACAACGCCGTAAAATTCATACCAACATGACAAAAATTTTTGACAAAAATAGCAGGATAACTGAGTACAAAAACTATCGTCATAATAGACGATAGTTTTTTTAAAAAGATAAATACAATAATAAGTATAATTCTATAAGCATATTGTTACTAAATCTGAAAAAGAAAGAATTGTTAACTTTATATTATCCCTAATTGTAGATTTTTTTAATTCCATAACTGATAAAATCGTAAATATAGTGTTGGTAGCAAATAATTAATTGTCAATATCTTAACAGTGTGTTATCAAGACAAGTCAAAAAAATAAATGGTTATCAATTTCTATTATGGAACATAATGTATAAAGTTTTGACTATGCTTTAATTAAATTTCCATAATTTATATATTTTTTAAATTTTAGGAGGTCCTTATGAGATTCATTAGTAAATATAGCCCAGAAATTTTTTTGTTATTATCGGTGAGTGGCTCGTTATTTTTTTCTTTCATTGCAACTTATGAAGCGTTACCGTTGGGGTTTGGAAATAATGACATTCACTCAAATATGCTTACTCAAATTTCAGAGTTAATAAAATCTGAATACGTAATAGCATACTTCAGTCTAATCGCGATAATTTTAATCTTACGATTTATACCTATTAAATTTGATTTCAGACCTATCCTTATAGTGTGTTTATTATTTATTGTTTCTCAATTCTTAGAAGGTATGCAAAATGAAACTAAATATGGATTGAATGTGGAAACAAAGGCAGGAACAGCATACTATCTAGTTATTTTTGGAATTTTAGTCTACACCTTGCTAACCAGAAGAAATAGTGAGTATAAATTTCTATACTTTTTTTACCGTTAATATTTCTTTTTATGCCAACTTGTGACCTTGTATACTCCACCTTTAGCCTTGCTACCTACTCACTATTCGAATTTCTAAAACCTTTATTAATTTTTTTGTATTTACTATCATATTTATTATATTTCAGATACCAGAACGGGATGAAGAATCTTATATGATTTTGATTATAAAGAATAGGAAGAATTCTCAAAAAAATAACTAAATTTAAAAACCGTCTAAATAGATAGAATACAGAATATGTCATTACTTTCTTTTTCCTATAAAAAAATTATCTAAATAATACAAATCATCGTTTAATTTAACGATGGTTTTTTTCTGGAAAATAGTAATCTCAATAACGTTTCATAGTTAAGGTACGAAAATATCTTTAGGTATTGATATTTTTTTATACGTTCCTGATATGATGTTATTATGTGATAGTGATATCCAAAAATATAGATTTAAAAAAAGTATTTTTAGGGGAAACTAACACATATGAAGTTATTAATTCAAAGATTTTTGAAAAATATCTTTTAAAAAAATAAGAAATTGAGGTTTAGGAAAATGAAAAAAAGTGTTATCATTCTGTTATCAGCATTTTGTCTAATATCTATGTCCGCTTGTAATTCCAGATACGTTCGAAAAAATGCGAGCTCTACAAAAACTAGTCAGGTTAAAAATACTGAAAAATCAAGTGATAAGAAGCAAAATAAAGAAAAAACAATCGAATGGTCAGTATCGGACATCATTAAGGAGCCTAAAAATAAAGACTTCAAATTTGAGAATACGGGAATCATGAATTATTTGACCTATGATGAGTATCTAAAAGAGGTTGAAAGAATGTCTGAATTAAAACCTAAATATACATTGGTAGATGATGAAGATTTTAAAATGGGAAAGGCCACGCTCGAAAAAGTTTTTAATAAAGTTTATCAGTCAGTAGTAGAACCAAAAGGAGAACGGGAAGGTCAAGAACCTACTAAAGACCAAGATAGACTTAAGAGATATGCCGCTGACTACTATTCAGATCTTATCGTTGGTGCTAGAAATAACCGAGAGGTACAGTTCTTAATTGCAGATTATACATGGCTAGATATGGAAATCGATCCTAATTCGATTAAAATTGCCAAGGATACTGGTAACCAAGTTGAATTTGAATTGGTATTAGTGAATAGAACAACTAAGCAACAATATTACTATGTAACAGGTAATTTTGTGCTTAGTCCAAATACTGAGTTTATTGATATTACGGGTGCAACACTTTTAACTGATGGTGCAGTAGCAAGATACAATCTTCCGCAATACTAGATAAATTTATAACTTAACAATGAGCCGTTTATATAGCGGTTCTTTTTTTGAAATGAAAGAGAAAAACAATGGATTTCACTAAATATATGGACAAAAAAATAGGTTCTCGTATCAGAAAAAGAATAAAGAACTCATATAAAAGTGATGTTTCTTTTTTTAGAAAAAAATTAGTCGAAAAAAAGATATGACTGAGGATTTTTCCTATACAACAATCTGCTCTATCAAATATTAAAAATGGTAAAAAGAGCGGTAAATATCTAATGTCACAAAAAAATATTCAGTAAATTTTTTTAGAAGAATTCGAATTAACCTCTCAAGAATTACTATTTGGTGAAAATGAAGAAATACTTGAATTTTTTTAAATTTTTCATTTCTATTAGTTTTTGCTTAATAATTCCGGTGTACCTTCTCATATTTACAATTTTTACTGATGACAAGTTTTTTTCAAGAGGAAATAAAGAAAGAGAATATCGAAGAAGTTTTTTTGAAGAAAAATGATTCCTTGATAAAAATCATCTAACAAGTTGCTTAGAAATATTTTTAGTATCAGGTACTGAAGAAAGTATCAACTTATATTTTTAATATATTTAAGAATCATTACGATGATGAAACAGAATTTATCGTTGATTTTGGAAGGTTAGTAATTTCTAATAAATTACGCTCTGATTTTTTTATTCGAGGCAATATTTTCAGAGAAAGATGGATACGCAACGTTTATTCAATGTTTTTAATAATTTTATAAAGATAAATACTCATGAGATAATTAATTTTTTTCAATAGGAATATAGGAAATAAATTGAATGAAGAGTCGAACGGTCCAAATGACAGTGTTTTTTTCAAAAATTGAGTAGTGAATATTTTTAACGAGCTATTTTCATCTGATGATTTTTCTATTTTTTTAGATCAAACATTAGATACAGAGCAATTTATTATATTTATTACTAGATCCGAAAAAGGTTATTAATGAAATTGCAACATCCAGACGTAAAAAAATAGTGAAATTGGTCGAGAAAAAAATCAATTGTCAATATTAATAAGGGTGTCGTAGAATTTAAACCAAATAATTTCTACTATGATAAAGAAAAAAACTCGATGAAGATAAAAAAAATATCTTGAAGAATTTTTATTATGAAAATAAAGATGCGAAGATAAAAAAATCGTAAAGAATTACGACTAAATATCTTTGATTTTTATTAATTTACAAAGAATTCTAGAGAATGAACTTTTTTTAAAAAGAAATCGAAGAGTACGAACTTTTTTTAAAAAGAAATCGAAGAGAAAGAACTTATTTTTAAAAAGAAATCGAAGAGATCGAACTTATTGAAAAAGAAATCAAAGAGAACGATATAAATTAATAACAACAAGATTAACTATTGGCAGTCACTCCTGTGTGACTGTTTTTTTATATTCGTAAAATTATAGTTTTAAAAAAAATAATATTATTTTTTTCGAAGTTGATAATTACTTTATTAACACATTGTTTTAAAAATTTAGTCAGAAACGTTTCAATAATAAAACGAAAGCAGTCAGCTATATCCTAGGCTTGCTGACTATAGGTAAAACTATGTTTAAATTTAAAAACAGATCAGGCTATAATAGTCAACTTTTTCATGAAATTTTCGGAAACGAAAAAAATGCTATCGTATTATCCCCCGAAGCGAATATTCGTATGAAATATGTTGATAACACGCCAACAGATGAAATCGATTCATATCGTTATTGGTTCGTCATTAAAGGTCAACAACCATTTGAGGTTAAGTTCTCAGCGCAACAGGCTATCGAACAGTTCGACGAGATCGAATTTCAAGGTATTGAAGCCTGTAATGTAAGAGGAAATATCTATTTCGGGCTAACTCCGCAACCGTATTAAAGAAGGGGGGAAAGTAATTAATGGCATTTCCGTTTATTCAATCAGAAAATAAACGGGGGTTGGTCGTTGACACTGAATACCTGATTCAGTGTGTAGAAATAGGGTTGGGAAACAGCTCTATTTCTTCAACTACCAACTCCTTCCAGTTTATCTACGGTGATAATTATCTAGATTTTGTGCCTCGTTTTCCCTGTGCTTACGTTTTGGATAACAGTCTATACCAACAGATTTTTCAAATTTTATCTACGAGCACCTATCCAATGTTAACATTTCTTAAACAACCATCGGCCTATATTGTCAAACGTGATAGCGTAAGTATTAACACTAGTCGTGCCTTTCGATTTCCATTTTTTAAGGGAATACCTGAAAGATTGACATATCAAAAGCTATCTGATGTCACCGTTCAAAATGAAAGTTTCGAACTTATGAAAAACTATCGGATTGATTTTAATCGCATCGTTCATTGCTTAATAGCCGGTTCATCCGGTTCTGGTAAAAGTTATGCCCTTTGCTACCTAATTTCTGTAATCAGTCAATTTGCTCATATAACAGTCGTAGATCCTAAATGTGATTCTATCTCTCGTTACTGCTTAAAACAGAACATACCTGTCCTTTATCAGGAGAGAGACTTCTCGGCTGATGAGTTTGTTTCCCAAGGTGAACACTTTACTAAAAGTAGAACTAGATACTATCTATCACAGACAATCGATTCTTCTTGAAAATCCTTCTACGAAATTTCAACACCGTTGTATTGTGATTGATGAATTGCTTGCTCTAACATCTTTGACTTCAAAAAACATCAAAGATACTTTCTTTGCTCTTTTGTCTAATATTGCACTATTGGGAAGGGCGACCTCTATTCATCTGATCTTAGTCAGTCAACGTATGGATACTAACGCTTTACCAATTGCAGTTAGAGAGCAATGTAATCTCTTAATTCAGCTTGGATTAATTAATCGAAAAACAACAATGTTTTTATTTCCAGACTTAGAGTTAGAAACAGGATTAGTTATTCCTAACGGAAAAGGTACAGGTATCGTTCAAGTTATAGATGGTGTAACAGTATCTAATGTGATGCCTCTACTTGTTCCAACAATTACAGGAGAAATACTATGAAGAGACAATATCGCCAAATTATAAGATATACTACAAATATCATAGACATGCTCTATTATTTATTACCTTTAGAGTTATTTCTAGGCCTTCTATGGGGGTTATCTCTATCAAGTATATGGTTTATTACCCGAGTAAGTACTATTATCTCTTGGGAAGCTTGGTGGCAAATAAGAGATGTTTTTCAAATGAGTGAAGCTATGCTACTTCAAGCAATAATTATTGTAATTATTATCTATCTTTCAACACATATTTTTATTTGCTATATCTGGATAAAAGAAGATAAGTTTTTGAACTTTTTCCGAACACTAAATGATACACATAAACTCAGAAAAGGAATGCGTATTATTGGTAAGAAAGAAGTCAAAGCACTGCACAATCAGTATAACAGAGCAATCCGATCGGCTCATTGTCTTATCACAACGGACAATATTATCTTAAAGGTTCGAAACAGATATAGAAGAGATTGATACAAATCTAAAAGAAAAATTTAAATTCTCGTGTAGATCTGTGTGTCAAAAGTACAGTAAACAATATGTGTTTTCAGATATCATTGACCCATTTGAATATTTTATTCTTCAAGGAAGTAAGTCTTCTTAAGAGTAATTTTTACCAGCGGAGCTTGCCGTAAGGCAAGAGCTCCAATCTGGTTTAGTTTCAATTCATTTGAGAACTTAATCATACTGCTTCAGGGCTTGTTATTGAAGCAGTATAATTATGTTCCATTGTTCCAATGAAAGAAAGGAAATTTAATGGTTAAAGCTAGAAATGTTATGTTTGTCCAGCAAATTGAATTTTTCGATTCTTCTAATTTACAAGATATCATTTGCCATATGACGAAGATATTGAAGCCAACTCGATTTGCAGGGATTTTACATGATAAGGATATCGGACAAGATGGAGAAACTGTTGAACCACATATTCATCTCGTCTTACAGTTTGAAAGTGCAAGGAGTTTGAGAAATCTCGCTAAGTTAACGGAACAACCAGTACAGTGCTTTGAACAATGGCGAGGTTCGGTAAACAATGCTTACTCTTATCTAGTTCATTATACAGAATCTGATCAATCGAAACATCAATATTCTCCTAAAGAAGTTATTGCTAACTTTGATTATCCGCTCCTATTAGATACAATTAAAAAAAGTATAACTAAACGTCATAAAATCAATGATGCTATGATTATTGATAATCTTCTCGATTTACTGTACACGGGAGATATTTCAAAGAAAGAAATTGAACAGCGACTCTCGGGATCACAATATGCTAAGGCAAAGCAGAAAATCGAAACAGTTTACTTAAAAAGATTGGAAAATCAGGCAGAGTTATGGAGAAAAGAGATGATTAAAAATAATGAAATGGTTACAATCATATGGCTCTTCGGTCAAGCAGGAACAGGAAAGACACGTTTAGCTCGTCGCTATGCTGAACGATTTGACTCCAACTATTTCATTACAGGATCTATCCGTGATCCATTTCAACAATATAATCTGGAACATGTGGTAATTTTAGACGAACTAAGACCTCACCAATTTGATTATTCTGATTTGTTAAAGATGTTTGATCCTTACAATGTTAAAGCAATGGCTAGTAGCCGATATTTTGATAAACCTTTATTGGCTAATATTTATATTGTTACTAGTCCCTATTCGCCTTACAATTTTTTCTTGGAATTAAACAAGAAGAGACAAACGAGCCACATAGATTCTTGGGGTCAGTTAATGAGGCGATTAACTTTGGTTGTCGAGGTTACAAAAGATATTTTACAGTTTTATAAGTATTCGTCAATTGATCAGATGTTTTATATCGATCATGGAAACACGCTTCCAAATCCCTTCAACAACGAGAGCAAGTCTGAAGATAACACTGTTATTCAAGATAAGTCTTATCAATTGTTTGTAGAATTGAATAAAGAAAAGAAAGAGGAATGAATAAATGAGAGAGATACAAACGGTTACACACATGGATATTATGAATTATGGATATCCAGAAGGAACAGCGCGTCGTGTTATCAGAGAAGGGAAGAAACTACTTGTTCAAAGAGGGTTCTTACTTTACAAGAATAAGCGTATAGGACGTATTCCAAAATCAATTGCAGAAGAGATACTGGGATTCAAAATAATGTCAAAAGATGTTATAATAGATGATGTACTCCTTAGTCCTGATATAGAAAGAGGTAAATGATATGTCAGTACTAAAAGGCTACAAAGGAAGATGGAAAGTAGATATTACAAATGGCATTAATCCGCTTACAGGCAAAATAATGAGGCATCGTAAGTCTGGGTTTGCTACTCGTAAAGATGCTCTTCAATATGAAGCGGATTACCGGTTAAATAAGCTTCATCAAGTAAAGGTTAAAGATAAGATTTCAGTTTCTCATCTTTACTCTTTGGTTCAACAGGAAGACAAACTAAGAGGCAATAAACGAGGTACGGTTGATACACAGTTATCTTACTATAACCAATATGTTTCTAAATTTTTTGAAAATGCAGATATGTCAGCCATTACAATGCATGAAGTAAAAGAGTTTAGAGATTGGCTAGTGACCCAACATAGTGTAAAAGGTGGAACTTTATCAAGTACAACAATTAACCAACAGATGATTTTCCTTCATAAAATGTTTGATGTTGCGGTTTCTAATCGTCTTAGACAAGATAATCCATGCAATGGATTACGGAAATTACCAGATAAACATAAGGAAATGTCATATTATACACCGGAGGAATTTAAGATTTTTGATTCTCTGTTTACAGATGAAGAATATATGTATCAATTATTCTATCGGTTGTTGATGTATACGGGTGTTCGAGTAGGTGAAGCTCTAGCTTTGACTTGGACACAAGTTAATCTTATGGATGGTTACATTGATATCAAGTATTCGGCATACTATCGTGATAATGAAGTTCATATCGGAACTGTCAAAACCTCACAGTCTAATCGTCGAATATACATTCATGGTGCATTCGTGAAAGAATTAAGTGAATGGAAAGAAAAACAATCAAATCTGTTGACAGAACTAGTTGATAATACAGAGGATCTACAAATATTTCAGGATAGTCCGCTGCAATTGACTGCTCCAATGATTGCCAATCAAAAGTCTAGAATGAGGAATCGAATGCCATCGTCATTAAAAATAATTCGTAATCACGATTTCAGACATTCGCATGCTGCTTTTCTAATTTCAAAAGGGCTAAGAAATGGAGATGGAAAAGATTACATTTTCTTTACACTTATGAAACGTCTGGGACATAGTAGTATCAATACAACTATCAATATCTACTCACACCTATTTCCAACACAACAAAAAGAAGTTGCAAATGCTTTTGACAACTTCTAAGGCAAAAAATGGCAAAAAAAATAAAACAAAAGGGTCTAAACCCTTGATACGAAAGGAATCTAGAAAACATTATGATGAATATGCAAAATATGATGAAGCAAGCTCAAAAATTGCAAAAGCAAATGGAGCAAAGCCAAGCGGAATTAGCCGCAACTCAATTTGTAGGGAAATCTGCTCAAGACTTGGTTGTTGCAACTCTTACAGGTGATAAGAAGGTTGTTTCCATTGATTTCAATGCAGCAGTGGTCGACCCAGAAGATACAGAAACTCTTTCTGATATGACGGTGCAAGCCATCAATGCTGCCATTGAAGAAATTGATGCGGCAACTAAGAAAAAACTCGGTGCTTTCGCAGGAAAATTACCATTTTAAGCTAAGGAAGATTTCATTAACTCAAAAGAGGCTGGGACAAAAGTCCTAGCCTCTTAATTGTTTTTGGATTGTCGAGCAAGACGCAGTGGTTGAGTGGGCTCTAATACGCTGATTTCATCAGCTTTTACAGTCCTACTCAACTGTGCGGAGGTGGGACGACGAAATCGAATTCTAACGAATTACCGATTTCTGTCCCACTCTCTCTTTTTATTCATCAAAAAATCCGGATAAGTCCAAGCCTCCGAAGGGGTTGGTGGAGAAGTTCTCTTGCTCTTCAAGGAGGGTGCGGCCTTGATCAAATTCGAGGAATTGTTCGTAGACAAGGGCTGTCATGCGGGCATCCTCTAAGCTATCGTGTGATTTCCTGCAACTCCCAAAAATTCTGCAACGGTGTGGAGTTGGAGATTTTTAATGCCGTGGAGGTCAGATGGACGACGTTCGAAAGCCTCGTCAAAGACATCGACGGCGTACTGGTCTTCTAAATCCAGTCCATTTTCAAGTAGGATGGGTAGGTCGCTCTTTTGGGCATTGTATCCGATCAAGGGCCGGTCTCCTACAAAGGTCTTGAATTCACTGAGGACCTGTTCTAGTTGTGGGGCATTTTGGATCTTGTCCTGGGTAATGCCAGTCAGGCCGTTAATAAAGCTTTTTAGGGGCTTATCGGTGTAGACGTAGGAGTCGTAGTGATCGACTTCTTTACCGTCCGTAAAACGTACGGCAGAGACCTGAATGATCTGATAAGCACCTTCGTATTGGTTAAATTCGAGATCAAAGGCGATATAATCTTCTAATGCTTTCATGGGAAATCTCCTGTGGTAGAAAAGAAAAGGGACTGGTAAGATCCAGCCCCGGATTATCGACGGAAAACGCGTGCCCAGAAACCTTTGCTTTCTTGCTCTTGAACTTTTTCGTTAACTTGTTCGAGTTCAAGTTTCAAGGTGTCGCGGTCGTTCATTGCTTGTAAAGTCAATTGTTGTTGTTGGTCCAATTGCTTGTCTTTTTCAGCAATTTGAACATCTTTCACGCGCAACTGTTCATCTTTCTTAGCGAGTTGCTCGTCTTTGGCTTTGAGTTGCTCGTAGAGACGGATAATTTCAGTATTTTTTTCGTCCACCAAAATTTCCATCAATTCGCGTTGCTTCACATCATCGCTGACTGGCTCATCTTCAAAAATGGTTTTTTTGTAGATTTCTTCGAGTTTAATCAAGCCACTACGGGTTACAACAGTAACCCCTTTTTCATTTTTTTGGGTATCTTCTGGATCCAGCGCCTTGACACGGTTATTGACCGCTTGGCGGCTAACTCCTAAAATTTCAGCAATTTCGCTGACAGTTTTTTCAATCGCCATAACTTCCTCTAATATCTTTTTCTATGAATACTCTATTAGATAGTAACATAAGTAGGCTGAGCTGTCAAATGAAGCAAAGAACGGACAAGCATTGAGAGCATGATTAGCGGGCCTCTGTCATTTCAGGAAGATGGAGGCTTGATTGTGCTAAGTCAATGGTGAGTTGGTAATCGGTTTGATCACGCACAGTGATTTCAAAGTCCGTCGTGTAAAGGACCAAGCGAAGAGTTGCACCTTTTTCGAGCTTGTAAATGGTTGGTTGGAGATCAAAGTCAAATTCCATCCACTCGCCTGGTGTTACGGATTCGACTTGTAAGAGGTCATGCCGGTTTTGGAGGTTGAGATAACCTTTCGTAATCACTCGTTGGCCCGCTTCCTTGAATGGCAACTCGGTCAAGTTGTCTAGCATATGGTAGCGACCGTTATCCAGCGTACGGACCGATAAGACTGCAGGATAGGGTTGGAGGTATTTCTTGCTTCCAAGCTCTAAGAGTTGGGCTGAGAGAAGGCCTTTATTGGTGCTGGAGTGAAGTCGTAGGTGAAGGCGAGCTTTCCCGTTGAGGTGCAGGTCTTCTTCGATTGGAAGATCAATCGTCACCTGTTGGGCCCTGTCTTGGTAGAGATCGCTTAAGAAGGTCGGATAAGCCTTGCCATAGCGCTCGTAATCTTCCGTTGCATAGCGGTTTTGGATGACTTTTTCACCGTCTCCGAGTAGGAAGGTCCGCTGACTTGTTTGGTTGCCAAAATCATCCAAGGAAGTCCAACTTTGTTCTCCTGTATTGTCCTGCCAGATGACAGTAGGCAATTCATAGCTTGAATCGTAGCCCAGCAATTTTTTAGAGAGAAGGGCGTTCATGCTCTCACGGAAGTCAATGGACTGCCAGTTGTTGAGGTAGACATGGGCACCATTGTGGTAGAAGAGGTGCTTCTTGATGTTGGCTGGAAGGGCTTGGAACATGTTAAAGACGTGAAGCGGTTTGACGTTCCAGTCTTGGGAACCATGGGTAAAGACCACCTCAGCCTTAACCCGATCAGCATGTAGGAGATAATTGCGGTCGTGCCAGAACTGATTGTAGTCTCCAGAAGCTCGGTCCAGCTCTTTTTTGACGCGATCAAGATCGGCTTGGTGGGCCGCATTGTGGTGTAAATAATCCCCACCTAGAAGGTTGCGCGAGTAAGTCAATTCTGCAAGGGAGTCAAAATCTTCACCTGGATAGCCACCAGGACTTGTCACGAGACCATTTTCGCGGTAGTAGTTGTACCAAGAAGAGATCCCAGCCTCTGCTATGATGACTTCTAGACCATCCACACCCGTGGTCGCAAGACCGTTAGACATGGTTCCAAGGTAGGAGATCCCGGTGGTTGCGACCTTTCCGTTAGACCAATCGGCTGTGACTTGACGCTTGCGTGTATGATCTGTAAAGGCCCGGCAACGGCCATTGAGCCAATCGATGACATTCTTGTAGGCTTCGATTTGTTGGTAATTTCCATTAGTCATCAGCCCTTGTGAATCTTTTGTCCCCACTCCAGAGACGTAAAGATTGGCGTAGCCACGTGGAAGCAGGTAGTCATTGAGGGTATAGCTGGAATTGATATGAGTGAGGGTTTCTTCAGCTTCATCGACTAGTTCAGCTTGACCAAGAGGGTCCACCAATTCTAATTGAGGTGTTTCTACTTGAATGGTATGAGGTTCTTTAACTTCCAGGTCGACATTCATATTGTAGAGGGCCTTGTCGCTGGCCTTGTCGTTAGTCCCTTGGTGATAAGGACTTGCGGTCATTACAGCTGGAATCTTGCCTTCATAGCGAGGACGGATGATGCTGACCTTGACCAAGTCTGGCAGGCCATCCTTGTCGGTATCGACCCGACTTTCGACATAAACGACCTCGCGGATGGCATCATGGCTCGTAAAGGTCGCGAGGCTCTTGCCATTAAAATAGTGATACTGGTTATCTTCAGGAATCAAGCCATCGCTGACCAACTGATCGATGAGTAAATTTCCTTTTACTGTTCGAGTATTGAGAAGGTGATAGAGGTTTTCTACCAAGTTTCCATACTCAATCGGAAATTGGACTTCTTTCAAGAAGCTATCCGTATCTTCAAAATCAATAAAATAGCGGAAACCGAGTAATTGGAGGGCTACTGTGTAAAAAATGTTCGGAGACCATTCGCAGTCAGATTGGATATACGTTAAAAAGTCTGTTTTAGAATCCACCACTAGGTTAGAGAGGGATAATCTGTATCTTTATAGGTGAAGTAAACCTTGCGGACAAACCATTCAAACAGTTCTTTTTTTCTGGGAGGTGGGTGGGAAGGTCAAACCCAATTTCTTTTTAGTTCCTTAAGAATGTCTTTTTTTGGTCAACAGATAGATAGCTATATTGATTGTATTTCATAGACTGCTCCTTTTTATCAGTTTCTTTTTTTCTTTACTTCTTATATTATACTTGATAAAATAGTATTTGTCTAAAGACCTTTCGTCTATAAGGAGAAGGAATATTGAAAAAAATATCTTTTGAACAAGTTGCAAGAAGACGGACCTTATTGTTTGGGGTTCTTGCCGTCATTTTTGGGATTCTCATTTTTCGAAACGGCGTTGGTTTCACCAAATTTTCCTTGGATCTATTAGCCATTTACTTTTTAGTTGATGGACTAGGAAGCTTTCTTCTTCGCTTTTTGTTACGTAGCAAGTCTATTTCCTATAGCCACTCTATTTGGTTTATTTTTCTTTCACTTGCGTTGATCTGGTTGAATCGACTGAGTAGTCTGCCCGTAAACTTAGTTGTGATTTGTTTAGGGGCATATCAGTTGGGGAGTGCCATTGTCTATGGGATCACATTTTGGCTTTATAAGGCCAATCGGGTAAAAGGAGGCTGGCTCTATTTATGGGATGCGCTTTTAAACGGTGGGCTTGGTCTAGCAACTGTCTTGGAACCTGGTTCAGATGGGCACTTCCAATTTATCCTCTTGGGGGCTTATCTGGTCTTGTTGAGGGATTTCTAATATTCGAGATGGTATTTTTATTTGACAAAGACCAACAAGGCCAAGAGTTAAAAACGTCGCTTTCGTATTAGCCTACCGGTTATCTTTGCAGCCTTTATCCCTGCTAAGGAGTTAAAACGGTTTAACCAGTTTCTTCAAAAAGGGAGCTCGGCGGGACACACAGGCCCTTATCGATTGGTGAAAAAAGAAGAAGAGGCAAGGGAATTAGAAATTTTGGTTCATACTTCTGACAGCAACTTATTTGGAGCGATTGGGCATGTAGATATTTGTTATCAGGGGAAGGTCATTTCTTACGGAAGTTACGATCCCTTTTCAGAGCGTCTATTTGGGACGATTGGGGATGGCGTACTGTTTAAAGTGGATAAGGAACCATACATCGAACTATGTAAAAAAGAGAGTCAAAAGACGCTGTTTGGCTACAGCCTATCCCTTACCGAAGAAGAGAATCAGGCAGTAGAGAAGCGTCTAGCTGAAATTGATCAGTTGTTAGAACCTTGGGATCCACCTAGGAGGTTACTGGAAGACGGTCAGCCGACCTACGCTTACAAATTGAAATATGATTTAGGGGCTGAGCTATATAAATTTACTTCTTCGCGTTTTAAATCTTACTTTGTTCTGTCTACTAATTGCTGTCTGTTAGCAGATTCAATTGTGGGACAGGCGGGAACGGCTGTATTAGATGTTCGTGGAGTGATTGCACCGGGGACCTATCAGGATTACTTAGAATATGAATTTGAAGCTCCAAACGGGCGGGTCCATACACGAACAGTATATTAAGTAAAGAAAGACAGATTTTTTTATTTTTTTGAAAAAAATCTGTCTTTTTTTGCACAAGATTTCTTGTAAAAAAAGCCAGAAAATCTTTTACAATAAAAAGTGCTTGGAGGAAAGTATGACAGCAAATCAGATCGTAAGAGTGATCCCAGTCTTGAAAGTGAATAACCGAAATGTCAATCAACGCTTTTATGAAGAGACATTGGGAATGAAAGTATTAGTGGAAGAAGGAGCTCTCCTGTCTTTAGGAGATGCCTCAAAAGTAGAAAAAATCGTCTTAGAAGAGTCACCGAGTATGCGTTCGCGTAAGGTCGAAGGTCCAAAGAAATTGGGTCGCATCGTGGTGAAAGTGGCACAAGCTCAAGAAATTGATTATTTGTTGGCCCGCCAGCCAGAGACAAGCGCCCTTTACCAAGGAGCTAATGGTCGCGCCTTTGAAGTTGTGTCTCCTCAAGGAGATACCATTTCGTGCATGCGGAAGAAAATCTTGAAAGCCTAGAACCTTTGGAGAAAGCGCCTCTTGTTGAGCTTCCAGAAGATTTCAAAGGTTTGACCAGCTTTGATGTGGACTTTCTTGAGGTCAATGTGGCCGATCTTGCTGAGGCTGAGAAGTTCTATAGCAACTTGCCAGCTTTGGCCCACTTTATCCATTTACAAGAAGCCCAAGGAAAAGATCTCCAAGTTGAGAACAAGGTTACTTGGGATTTGAGCATGATCAAGGTCGAATTGGCATCTTTTGATGTGGAAGACTTGAAAGAAAGCTTAGGAGAAACTGTCGATTTTGTGCACCGTAAGGGAACTTTCTTGATTGCCAAGGATCCAAGCCAGATCGAACTCTGGTTTGAAGCCAATCAAGATCAGGTCCATATTTCTTATGAAGAATAAGAATGGAGTGATGAGCGTGAATGCAATCATCGAAAAAATTACCGAACAAATCCAAGAAGGCATCTATCCAGGTGCCTCTCTTGCGCTTTACCGCGATGGTCAGTGGAGTGAGCACTATCTGGGACTAGCGGATCCTGAAAAAGGAGAGCCAGTAGTGGCTGACCTGGTCTATGATTTGGCTAGTGTCAGTAAGGTCGTTGGAGTTGCTACCATCTGTGCCTTTTTGTATGCGAAAGGGGAGCTTGCGCTTGATCGCCCCTTTAAAGAGCTTTACCCGCGTTTTGCTCATGAGAAGACGACCATCCGGGAACTCTTGACCCATACTTCTGGGCTCGATCCTTTTATCCCCAACCGGGATCAATTGGATGCGAGACAGTTGAAAACAGCTCTTGAAAATTTGCAGTTAAAAGAAGACAAGAGTTTTCATTACACCGACGTCAATTTTCTTCTGCTGGGCTTTTGGTTAGAAGACAGGTTTCGCCAGCCCTTGGATCGCTTATTTGAAGAGCTGATTTTTACACCTTGGAAGATGACGGAGACACGGTTTGGACCGGTCGAAAAGGCGGTGCCAACGGTCCGTGGAGTGGCTTCTGGAAGTGTTCATGATCCCAAAGCGAGAGTATTGGGTCGTCATGCGGGAAGTGCTGGACTTTTTTCAACTGTTGCTGATCTAGAGCGCTTCTTAGAGCGTTATCTGAAGGAGGATTTTGCGCGTGACTTGTCTCAGAATTTTGCGCGTGAAGAGGGCAAGACCCGCGCTCTCGGATGGAATCTAGAGGGGGACTGGTTAGATCATACGGGCTATACTGGAACCTTCATCATGTACAATCGAAAGAGGCAGGAAGCGGTGATCTTTTTGTCCAACCGGACCTATGAGAAGGACGAACGGGCCCAATGGATCCTCGACCGCAACTCTTTGATGGACTTGATCAAACAAGAATTTGAAAAATAGAAATGGAAGGCTAGGATGATGGATCCTGGCCTTTTACGGTCTGTCAGATAGAACTCAACTCCGTCTTAGGTTGGATTTCCTTCAAAAGCATCGCTTTTTGGCTGATTTATATTAAAATAGTAATGACCTTAATAGAGCGAGATGAATATGAACAAAGAGATAGGCGTCGGAAGGGCGCATAGTAAAATTATCTTAATTGGAGAGCATGCGGTGGTCTATGGTTATCCGGCTATTGCGCTGCCACTCCATCATATCGAAGTGATCTGCCAGATCATCCCGGCAGACAGTCCATGGGTTTTGTTTGAAGACGACACCTTGTCCATGGCGGTTTTTGCGTCTCTTGAGCACCTCGGGATTAAAGAGGCCCGGATTCGCTGCCGGATTCAGTCCATGGTACCGGAAAAACGGGGGATGGGATCGTCTGCGGCGGTGAGTATCGCAGCTATTCGAGCAGTTTTTGACTATTATCAAGAGGAGCTGGATGATGAGACCTTAGAAATCCTGGTCAATCGAGCAGAAACCATTGCCCATATGAATCCAAGTGGGCTCGATGCCAAGACTTGTTTGAGCGATCAAGCCATTAAATTCATCCGGAATGTAGGCTTTTACCCGCTGGAGCTGGGAATAAAAGCGAGCTTGGTGATTGCGGATACGGGAATTCATGGCAATACCCGTGAGGCGATCCAAAAGGTGGAAGCCAAAGGGCAGGAAGTTTTGTCCCATTTCCATGAGATTGGTCAGTTGACCCAGCAGGTGGAAGAGGCTCTGAAAATGAATGATCTAACGAGCCTAGGACAGGCTCTGACTACTTGTCATGAGCACTTGAGAGCCGTCGGTGTCAGCTGTGTTGAAGCAGACCATTTGGTCGCTGTTGCCCTTGAAAACGGGGCCTTAGGGGCTAAAATGAGCGGAGGCGGTCTTGGTGGCTGTGTGATTGCCCTCGTCAAGGATTCTCGTGAAGCAGCAACCATTGCCCATGCATTAGAAAAAGAAGGAGCGCACCATACATGGATCGAAAACCTGTAACGGCTAAGTCCTATGCCAATATCGCGATTATCAAATACTGGGGAAAAGAAGATGCCAAACAGATGGTCCCTTCAACCAGTTCGATTTCGTTGACCTTAGAGAATATGTATACAGAGACCAGTCTCTCTCCCTTGCCAGCAGATGCGACTGCGCATGAATTTACATCGATGGGGAATTTCAAAATCCAGCTGAGCAAGCCAAAATTGGAGCTGTGATTGATGGCTTGAAACCAGCAGATGAAGCGGGATTTGTTCGGGTGGATACCAGCAACAACATGCCAACCGCAGCAGGCTTGTCCTCTAGCTCAAGCGGGCTCTCTGCTCTCGTCAAGGCTTGCAATCAGTACTATGATTTGGGCTTGAGCCAGGAGGAATTAGCTCAAAAAGCCAAGTTTGCTTCGGGTTCCTCTTCACGGTCTTTCTTTGGCCCTTTAGCGGCCTGGGACAAAGAAAGTGGAGAGATTTATAAGGTTAAAACAGACCTGAAACTGGCTATGATCATGCTGGTTCTCAATGACAAGCAAAAGCCCGTTTCCAGCCGGGAAGGGATGAAACGCTGCATGGAGACTTCGACTAATTTCAAAGAATGGATCGAAGAGTCTAGACAAGATTACAAGGATATGCTGGACTATCTAGCTGGCAATAATTTTGAACATGTCGGTCAGCTGACAGAGCGCAATGCCCTTGCTATGCATGCGACGACTAGAACAGCCACTCCAGCCTTTAGCTACTTGACAGAAGAAAGCCACAAAGCTATGGACTTTGTCCGTGAGCTTCGCGCTGCAGGCCATGCTTGTTACTTCACCATGGATGCAGGGCCAAACGTTAAGGTTCTCTGTTTAGAAGAAGACTTGGATCAGCTGGTGCCTTTATTTGACGACCGCTATCGGACCATCGTATCTAAAACAAAGGATCCTCAAGATGAAGACTAAGTATCAGGTACAGACTGGAGGCAAGCTCTATCTAGCTGGAGAATACGCAGTGCTAACGCCTGGCTATGGAGCCGTGATTCAGTTTATTCCCATTTATCTGTCAGCTACTATCCAAGAATCTAGAAGCTATCAGCTAGTCTCAGATCTCTTTGGTTACCAGGTGGATTTGACCCCAAATAAGGACTACGCCTTGATTCAAGAGACCATTCAGCTCATGGAAAAGTGGCTGAAAGATCAGGGGATAGCCCCTAAACCGTTTGATCTTCACCTAAGAGGGACGTTGGGCGAAGAGAGGAAAAAGTATGGGATTGGTTCCAGCGGAAGTGTGGTCTTGCTCGTGATCAAGGCCGTGGCCGCTCTGTATGAACTAGACCTACATCCGGACCTGCTCTTTCGACTAGCAGCAGTGGTCTTGGTGCAAAGAGGGGACAATGGTTCCATGGGCGATTTGGCTTGTATTGCCTACGAGGACTTGATTTATTACCAATCCTTTGATCGGGCTTGGTTGCATGAAGTCTTGACTTCTCAGCCCCTGTCACAAGTTTTAGACCTGGATTGGGACTACCAGATCTGCTCGATCCAGCCAGCCATCGCTTATGATTTTCTGGTTGGTTGGACCAAGGAACCAGCGATTTCAAGTGATTTGATCCGTCAGGTCAAGGGAGCGATCAAGGAAGAATTTCTTCAGGAGAGCCAGAGCGCAGTGAAGAATCTTGAAAAAGGCCTCCGTGAAGGGAACCAAAAAGAAATTGAGACCAGTATCAAACGTGCCGATAAGAACCTAAAGTCTTTGAACCCTTTGATCTATACCCCAGCTCTGAAAGTTCTGCAAGAAGCGACAGAGGGTCTTTCTGCCTGTGCCAAATCTAGTGGTGCTGGAGGAGGCGACTGTGGAATCGCCCTTAGTTTTGACCCAGTTGAGACTCAGACCTTGATAGACCGCTGGAAGGAAAAGAATATTGAAGTCATTTACCAAGAAAGGATGGGAGATTCGTGAGCGAAATCGAAAAGACCAGCATATTCGCTATGCCTTGGAGCAAAGCTCCTCCTATAATAGCTTTGATGAGATCGAGCTGATTCACCGATCCCTCCCCCTTGTGGATCTAGCGGAGATTGATTTGACAACCCATTTCGCAGGGCGTGATTGGGAGGTCCCTTTTTATATCAATGCCATGACAGGCGGGAGTAAACGGGCCAAAGAGATCAATCAAAAGTTGGCAGCAGTAGCCGAAGCCTGTGGGATTCTCTTTGTGACTGGCTCTTACAGTGCAGGGCTGAAGGATCCGAGCGATCAATCGTATACGGTCAAAAAGGACCATCCTCATCTTCTTTTAGCGACCAATATTGGCATCGATAAAGAGCCAGATTTGGGCTTGCGAACAGTGGAAGAGCTACAACCCCTCTTTCTTCAAGTCCATGTGAATCTGATGCAAGAGTTACTCATGCCCGAAGGGGAGCGGATTTTCCACACTTGGAAAGATCATCTCAAGAGCTATGGGCAGGGCTTTCCAGTGCCTGTAGTCCTGAAGGAAGTTGGCTTTGGTATGGATCCCAAAACAGTTCAGGCAGCGCTAGATGCTGGAATTAAAACCGTCGATATTTCTGGCCGTGGTGGCACTAGTTTTGCCTATATTGAGAATCGTCGTGGTGGCAATCGCGCTTATCTGGATGATTGGGGACAATCAACTGCGCAGTGTCTCTTACAGTTACAGGATCAGATGGATCAGGTTGAGGTCCTCGCAAGTGGTGGCATCCGTCATCCTCTTGATATGGTCAAGGCCTTGGTCCTTGGAGCACGTGGCGTAGGGCTTTCTCGCGTTTCTTGAGATGGTAGAGACTAAGAGTATTGAAGAAGTAATCGTCCTTGTCCAAGGATGGAAAGAAGACCTCAGATTGCTCCTATGTGCGCTCGGTTGTCAGAACCTGAAAGAGCTCCGTGAAGTCGACTATCTCCTCTATGGGAAATTGTGGCAAGCAAATCAACAGAGAAAATGAAAGAGAGTGGGACAGAAATCGGTAATTCGTTAGAATTCGATTTCGTCGTCCCACCTCCGCACAGTTGAGTAGGGCTGTAAAAGCTGATGAAATCAGCGTAGTAGAGCCCACTCAACCACTGCGTCTTGCTCGACAATCCAAAAATAATTGAGAGGCTAGGACTTTTGTCCCAGCCTATTCTTTTTTGAAAAAGTATCTTCCTCAAAAATTCTGATAGTTTACGAATCGTTTACGGTTGCTGGAATCGCTTGCAAAATAGGCTTGTAAAAGAGTATACTAAATAAGGAAAAACATTTTTAAAAAGGAGTTTAGGATGAAGAAGCACTATTTTCGATTAGCTGTAGCAGCCTTGCTTCCGCTTTTGTTGATTGCTCAACCTGTTGAGGCTTGTACAGGGTTCATCATCGGGAAGAAACTGACTGCCGACGGCTCGACCTTGGTAGGGCGTACCGAAGATTTAGAGCCCAACCATAATAAAAATTTTGTGGTTAGAGAGCGTGTCTACAATAAAAAGGGAGCCATCTTTGAAGATGCTGCCAACGGTTTTCAATATCCCTTGCCAGAGATTAGCTATAAGTATACAGCGGTTCCAGATGTCACCCCAGATCAAGGAATTTTTGACGAAGCAGGCTTCAATGAATATGGGGTTTCCATTTCTGCCACTGTATCTGCTTCAGCAAATGACAAGATCCAAAAAGTGGATCCCTATGTCAAGGATGGCCTCGCAGAATCGGGCTTGACCAGTATTGTTCTCCCTAGTGTGAAAACCGCAAGAGAAGGGGTCGAACTCATTGCTAAAATCGTCGAAGAAAAAGGCGCAGCAGAAGGAAATATTGTGACCATTGCCGATAAAGAAGGCGTCTGGTATATGGAAATCCTATCTGGCCATCAATATGCGGCGATTCTCTTCCCAGAGGATCGGTTTGCGGTCTTTCCAAATACTTTCTTCTTAGGGCATGTTGATCAATCGGATACCGAACGCACGATCGCCTCAAAAGATCTTGAAAAAGTAGCTAAAGAAGCCAATAGCTATAAGGAAATGGACGGAAAATTCCACGTTTCTCAATCTTATAATCCTCCTTTGCAAGAAGCAGATCGCTCTCGGGTTTGGTCGGGAATCAAATCGCTAGACCCAAGCTCTCCTGTTAAATATGACGATGCGTCCTTTGACCTTCTTCATACAACCGATCGAAATTAACCCTCCGCGATGCCATGAATCTCCAACGCAATCGTTTGGAAGGAACCAAATATAAACCACAGGACCAAATGGAGCTGGATGGAAAAGGCATTCCGAAAAAAGGGGAGTTTGATGCGGTTTATAAATACCCTATTTCCAATCCAAATGTCATGGAGGCCCATATTTTCCAACTGAAAGATGAGGTCCCAGCAAGTGCAGGTGGAGGCACCATGTGGCTGTCGATGGGTAGCCCACGAAATGCTCCATACCTACCGTACTATGGCAATATCCTCAACACCTATCAAGCCTACCAAGAATTAGGGGATCATTACAATGATCGCTCTTGGTATTGGACCATTTCAAGAATCAATGATCTTGTGGCCAAGTATCCAGATTTATTCGAAGATGGGGCGATTCGTACTGAAATGGAACGGTTGGAGTCTCAGTGGATGGTCGAACAAGATCTGAGTGATAAGGAACAAATTGCTCTTGCTTCTCAGCCTGAAGAAGCTAGTAAGAAGGCAACAGATGAAAGCTTAGCAAGAGCTGAGAAGACCTTCGAACGCTTGCAAGAAATCAGAAAAGAAGCAGAACAAAAGGTAGCAGATGAACACGGAAAAAGTGCCCTGCAAGATCTAGATGACGAAGAAGATGCTGCTTATGAAGAAAAGATTGATCTCGTTGATTTTGACTATGATTACATTCTAGCAGCAGGCTTATTCGGGGCAACCCTTCTAGCGATTGTGATCTACTTGATTCGCTCAAAGAAACAAAAGGGAGGAAAACAAGATGACTAAAATTCAAAGAGCCTCGATCTATCTTTTTCTACTGTTTGCAGGAATTGGCTTGGAGTTTGAACTCGGTCATCTTTCTCAACAAGAATTTAGCCAGTCTGCAGGCAGAGACTTGGTCTTAAACTTGTCTGTCTTAGCTGCTATTATTATCCCGCTATATCTCTTTTCAAAACGATTGTCCAAGCAGTTGTCTGTCCCAACTTATGTCTTATGGATTGCCATGTTTGGAGGAGCCTTCGTAGCAGGCTGGTTGAGCTTTTCAGGCAATAGCTTGATTGATATTATGAATAGCCATGTGATCAAGGATGCCACTGTCTTTAACAAGTGGACCGATGCCTTGACGGCCCCATTTTCAGAGGAATTCTTTAAGGCTCTAGTTGCCTTTTGGGTTGTCTTGATGGTTGGCAAGAAAGATCTAAAAGCAATTCTAATTGCAGGCTTGGGCTCTGGCTTTGGTTTTCAAATCATTGAGGATTTAGGGTACGTTGCCCGCCAAACCAAAACCAACCAATTAGCCGCTGTCACTGAGGCTATTAACCGGATCTCTGGTGGATTAGCTTCACATGCCCTCTATACAGCTGTTGTATCCGTTGGTGTCTTTCTCTTGTTGTCTCAAGTGACCCAGCAAAAGGAAAAACTCTTTGGGCTCTGGTGTGTTCTCTCGACAGTAGCCAATCACTTCTTATGGAACTCTCCGTTTTATGAAACAGACCATCGGATTAATCTTCTCGTCGGACTGCTCTTTGCCGTCCAAGTAGGGACCTTTATCGAAGTGGTGCTCTATACCAAGAAACATCCCGAGTTGCCATTTTTAAAACAATAAGAAAAATTTTTCAAACACAAAAGAGAGTGGGACAGAAATCGGTAATTCGTTAGAATTCGATTTCGTCGTCCCACCTCCGCACAGTTGAGTAGGGCTGTAAAAGCTGATGAAATCAGCGTAGTAGAGCCCACTCAACCACTGCGTCTTGCTCGACAATCCAAAAATAATTGAGAGGCTAGGACTTTTGTCCCAGCCTCTTTTAGAATGTAAACAAACTGTTTTTTACATAAAACAAGCTAAGTGATGCAGAATAATTAAAACTGATACATACCAATTAGTCTCATTCAAACATACACTGAAACTTTCCGCAGTGAGAAAAGTGCTAGAAATAGGATTGTTTCTAGCACTCGGGAGTTTTGAAACTTTAGGTTCAAAACTAAGTCATGGAACTTCCTGTATTGCTGAAATCATCCACTGGATAATTTCACCTAACGTCCGTACTCACCTAAGGAAAGTTTCAAAAATGACATTGTCTTCAATCTGAAAACGAAAACCTTGTCTTAGTTCTTTTATTCTCTCAATTCTTGTAAGAGTATTTGTGCCTTTTCTAAATTAAAGGGTTTGTTTTCAAGGAGTTGGCTGACCAATCGGGGAACTTCCTCTTCCTTAGCTCCTGCTAGAAGGGCTAGAGAGCGTGCTTGGAGTTTCATATGTCCTGCTTGAATCCCTGTGGTGACAAGGGCTTTGAGGGCTGCGAAATTCTGCGCCAAACCGAGCGAAGCAATGATACCAGCTAATTCAATAGCAGAAGGCTCTCCTAGCAAACGGTGGCTGACTTGAACCATTGGGTTGAGGCCGATCGAGCCTCCCTTTGTCGCAACCGGCATTGGCAAGGTGATCTCTCCATAGAGTTTTTTCTCTTCCGGCTGACTTGTCCAGTGGCTCAAGCTCTTGTATGAACCACTTTGTGCAGCATAGGCATGAGCTCCTGCTTCGATGGCCCGCCAGTCATTACCTGTCGCAAGGACTAGGGCATCAATCCCATTAAAAATTCCCTTGTTATGAGTAGCCGCACGGTAAGGATCAACTTGAGCCAGTTGGCTAGCTAACTCCATCCGATGGGCAATCTCAATGGCTTCCTCAGGATTTCGACTCAGTGCTTTAAAATCGATGGCACACCGTGCACTCACCAAAGAGCGAGTGGCCAAGTTGGATAAAATTGCCATCAAGGCCTGACCACCAGAGAGTTCCTGGATGCGATCGGTCAGAGCTTCCAACATGGTATTGAGCATATTGGCCCCCATGGCTTCTTGGGATCGACAGCCAAGTAGACAATAAGAAAGTCCCCCTTGTTTTCGACCCAAAGATCCCTCGCTCCACCTCCACGATTAACGATAGAAGGATAGGCTTCATTAGCGAGCTGAAGAAGGGTTTCCTTGTCCTCTAGGATGCGCTTGCTAGCAACTTCTACGTCTTCAACATCCGTCAGAGCAATCTCACCGATCATTTGGCGCTGGTGCACCTGGGTGGTGAAGCCGCCCGAACGTTGGATGAGCTTGGCTGCAAAGCTGGCAGCCGCGACCACGGAAGGCTCTTCTGTGACCATGGGAAGGACATAGTCACGACCATTGATCAGGAAATAAGGAGCAAGGCTAAAAGGCAAGTCAAAAGTCGACAAGACATTTTCTGTCAATTGATCTGCAATAGAAAGGGGAAGTCCCTTTTGTTCTTTTAAGATCTGTGCTTCATCCCAAGTTAAGAGGCCTTCCTTCAGTAAGGCCTCTATGCGTTCTGTGGGAGAAAGTTTTGCAAAACCTGGTAATCGTGCCATTATTTTTCTACTTTCTGGTAAGTGCGTTGGTGTTCCTTGATCTCTGTCAAAGCAAAAGTTTGATTCGTAGCAGGCTCAAACACTTGATTGCCACTAGGATCTAGATCTACTTCCTCATAAAAGAGTCGTTCGTAGTCAGCAACACTAAGAACCGTACGTTGGTCCAGTTTTTCCATGCGTTTGTGATCTAAGAGTTGCTCAAAACCAGGAACGAGATTGGCGCTAAAGATCTCAGAAACCGCTCCACTTCCATAGCTAAAGAGGGCGATTCGGTCCCCAGCTTTGAGTTGGGGGTCATTTTCCAGTAGTGACAGCAAGCCTAGGAAAAGAGATCCAGTGTAGATATTTCCCACGCGTTGGCTGTATAGAATCGATTGATCAAAGTTGTATTGTAATTGATCTTTTTTCTCTTCTGACACTGACTTATCCAGGATTTTTTTCAAGCCCTTGAGAGCTAATTTCGGATAAGGCAAGTGGAAGCAGATAGCTGCAAAGTCTGTTAAGGCAAGGCCCGTCCGTTTCTGGTATTCCGCCCAGGTTGTTTTCAGAGAATCTAGATATTGTTGCGTTGAATAAATCCCATTCACGAAGGGAGTTGTCGCATAATTTGGACGCCAAAAATCCATCACATCGCGTGTTTGGGCAACATTGTCATCGTTAAAAGATAGAATACGAGGATTGTGGCTGATCAGCATGGCAACCGCTCCAGCCCCCTGTGTTGGTTCTCCAGGAGTTCCAATTCCGTATTTAGCAATGTCACTGGCAATGACCAAGACCTTACTCTGCGGGAATTTCAACATGGAGTTTAGCATAATCCAAGGCAGCAGTCGCAGCATAGCAGGCTTCTTTCATCTCAAAAGAGCGGGCGAAAGGCTGGATGTCTAGTAAGCCATGGACAAACACAGCAGCAGCCTTACTCTGGTCAATTCCAGATTCTGTCGCAAGAATCACCATGTCGATTGCTTCTTTATCTTCGTCTGTTAAAATATCATCTGCTGCAGTAGCAGCCAATGTGACGATGTCTTCTGTGATCGGTGCAACACTTTGTTCTTTTAAGAGAAGACCCTTGCTCAGTTTCTCGGGATCAGTATCACGAGCAGCAGCCAAATCTTCTAAACGCAAGACATAAGGACTCGTCGCAAAACCAATCTTATCAATCCCAATTGTCATTCTTAACCTCTTTTTTATTTGATATCTACTAGTATATTTCGTTACTATTTTACCATATTTAAGGGTAAAACTCCTTTGAAAAAGCTAGATCAGCAAGGAAATCATTCTCGGGACCGATTATGCAATGTTTCAAAGAAAAAATAGAGAATCTATAAGAAAAAGTCATCCTCAGATGACTATTCAAATCTTATGCTTAGCTATCTTTTTTAGGGTTACTCATGACCCGTATGAAGAGTTCTTTGCATTTATCTTTTAGAACTTTTTCGTAGAAGACGAGTATAGCGATGTTCACAATCATAAAGTTCAAGGTCAGATAGAACAAGTCAAATGAATTGCGGGCATAATCAGTCGCTAATAGATAGGAGGAGAGGGCTCCTAGAATCATATAAGGAAGATACTTGATATACTTCTTTATCATCATACAGCACCTCGCATACTTTAAAGGATTTGTTTTTTTCATTATCATTGTACTCCTTTTGAGTGAAAATGCAAGCGATTACATAGATAAGTTTTGAAAAACCAATGCTAGTTGGCATTGGTCATTTTTCTTTTTTGATGGCGTTGGTAAGAATGGTAGAGTTTCAAGACAACGGAGCCGCTAGCCATCCCGATGGAGATCACCAAGGCCAGAATAACCACCAGGGTAACACTGGTCACTGCCTGGCGATATTGGCCACTGACAAAGAAGGAAGTGGTCCGATAGGAAATATATCCAGGAACTAAGGGCGCGAGAATGGACAGCATAAAGACCACGACAGGCGTCTTGAGAATGATACTTAAAATCTGACTGATACAGGAGCCGACAATGGCTGCGATAAAGGTCGCAACGATGACATTGGTAGGCCCTTTCAGGATATAGTAAAGTAGCCAGATGCCCATACCGAGGATTCCTCCAGGAATCAACATGGAGCGTTGCACATTTAGGACGATTAAAAAGGTGATGATGGCAATCAAACTGGCCACCGCTTGGATTAAAAATTCAGTTAGGTTCATGATTTTATTTCATAAGGACGAGGGCAACGGTTGTACCGGCACCAAGTGCAAGAGTAATGAGGAGAGTTTCAAAGAGTTTGCTCATCCCAGAGTTGAGGTGGTAATTCATCAGATCGCGGACGGCATTGGTCATGGCGATTCCAGGAACGAAGGGCATGACACAGCCTGCGATAATGAGATCGGTATTGGAAGGAAACCACTATAGCGCGTCCAGATATGGGCCAAAAAACCAAAGACAAAGGCGGCCGCAAAGGCAGTGGCAAAAGGAATGCGAACGTATTTCTCAACGACAAGAGAAAAAGCAAAGGCAAAGACAGTCGCAATACCCGCTCCAATCGCATCATAGAAATTTCCTCCAAACATGATGGAGAAGAAAGGAGCACTGAGGGTTGCCGCAATGGTCAACTGGAGATTGGTATAAGGAACGCGCTTATTTTTCAACTCGCTCAGGGCCTGGTAGGCTTGCTCGAGATCTATCTCTCCAGAGACGAGTTGACGAGAGATCTGATTGACATCACAGACCTTTTCGATATTGTAATTGGTCCGCAAGATCCGTTTCATGCGCGTGACATTGGCATTCTCAATTGAAAAGAAAATAGCGACTGGCATCGCTAAAACATTGCAATCGACGATTCCCTGTGAATGGGCGATCCGGATCATGGTATCTTCGACCCGGTGAATCTCAGAACCACTCTCTATCAGGAGGGTTCCAGCTAACATCAGGACGTCGATCACTTGGTTGATCTGTTTTGACTCTTCCATAATTTCCTTCTTACTAAATAATCTGTTTCTATTATAGCAAAAAAGGACGAGAGACAGAACTAAAATCTGACAATTCTAGTTTGTTTCTTATCCTTTCTGAATTCGTTTAGAATAGCTATTGTTTAGGCTTATCATTCGCTAACTCGGGTGGTGGTGTTGCACGGTGCTATCCTGGACGAGAAGGGTTGCTAAAAAGATCAGTGCAATCAGGATAAAGAGCCAAATAATAGCGAAAATAAATGTTAAAAACATAGGATCACCCCTTCTATATTATTTACAGCTCTACTATAACACTTGGAGAAAGCGCTGTCAAACTCTATATAGTAGGCTCTTAAACTCTTTCAAAATTCAGAATACTCTTGCGATGGGGATGAAAAAACCAGCCGTTTCCGACTGGTTTTTAAGACCTATTTGAATCTTAGTTCAAGGCATCATCCATTGAAAGAACTTCGTGGAAGACACGTTGTGTCAATTCAGTTTTTTGTTCTGGAGTGAGGTATTTAGTGTTTACACAGTATCCAGAGATACGAACGATAACGTCTTCACCTGACATGATCTTTTCGTAGACATCGTTCAAGTCCATAACGTTCAAGTTAACGTGTTGTCCACCGTTTTCGAAGTATCCATCAAGGATGGTTACCAAGTTATCAACTTGTTCGTCACGAGTTTTACCAAGAGCACGTGGTGAAACTTGAGTAGTGAGTGAGATACCGTCAGCTGCATAACCAAAGTCAAGGCTAGCAAGTGAGTTCAAGTTTTGCAACCATCCACCTTTAGCTTTGTTAGATGGGTTAGCACCTGGTGAGAAGAATTCCAATTTAGACAAGTTCACAGAACCATCTTCGTTGAGGTATACCCCTTTGTGGACTGGTGAGTTACCAGTTTGTTTAGAGTAAGCAACGTTAGAAGTGATAGTCAAAAGTGAAACTGTAGCTTCTGCATTCTTGTAAAGTTTGTGGCTGCGAAGACGAGTAGTGTAAGCTTCGATCAACCATTCTGCCAATTCGTTAGAACGTGGGTCATCTTCACCCCAACGTGGGTATTCACCGATTGTTTCGTAATCGTAGATGTAGCCATCTTCGTCACGGATTGGTTTAACAGTAGCGTATTTGATTGCTGACAAAGTATCAACAGTGTTAGCGAATCCACAGATACCGAATCCCATGTTAGCGCGTTGGTGAGTTGGCAAGAAGGCCATTTGAACAGCTTCGTAGTTGTACTTATCAGTCATGTAGTGGATGATGTTCAAAGCATCTACGTAAGTGTCTGTCAACCAGTCAAGAGATTTTTCGAAGTTTGCTTTAACAGATTCGAATTCAAGAACTTCGTCACGGATAGGATCGATGTCAAATACTTTGTAGTCTTTATGAACGTCGTCGTAACCACCGTTCAAACCAGTAAGAAGAGCTTTAAGCACGTTTACACGAGCACCGAAGTACTGGATGTTGTGGCGTTGTTCTTCATTTTCTGGGTCAAGTGGAGATACACAACATGAGATACAGCTCATTTCACCGTATCCGTCTTTAGCCATAGTAGTTACACCTTCGTATTGGATAGAAGAGTGTTTGTGGCTCATGTGCATACAATAGCGACGGAAGCTATATGGCAATTTGTCAGTCCAAAGAACTGTCAAGTTTGGTTCTGGAGAGTTACCGATGTTGTCCAAAGTGTTCAAGAAACGGTAGTCCATTTTAGTAACACGGTGACGTCCGTCGTTACCCATACCAGCCATAGAAGTTGTGATGAAGGTTGGGTCACCTGAGTACAATTGGTCGTAAGCTTTTGTACGAGCAAATTTAACAGTACGCAATTTCATAACGAAATCGTCAACGAATTCTTGGATTTCTGATTCAGTGTAAGTACCACGAGCCAAGTCACGTTCAGCGTAGATATCAAGAACGATTGGCACACGTCCAAGAGAAGTAGCAGCACCGTTGATCACACGGCAGACAGCCATGAAGGCGATGTTTGTCCATTGGATCGCTTCTTTTGTATCAAAGGCAGGACGACGTACGTCTACACCATAAAGGTCACCCAATTTAACAACTTCTTGAAGTGCTTGGTATTGAAGGTTTACTTCTTCACGAAGACGGATTGATTCTTCATCGATTTCAGTAATAGAGTTCCAGTCGTTTGCTTTTTCAGCCATCAAGTAGTCAGCACCGTAAAGAGCCAAACGAGCATAAACCCCGATGATACGTCCACGAGAGTATGCATCTGGAAGACCAGTTACAGTGTGAGCGTGACGAGCGCGACGGATGTTAGAAGTGTAAGCGCGGAAGATACCGTCGTTTACAGTTGTAACGTATTTTGTGAAGATTTCATGAACTGCAGGATCTGGTTCGTATCCATTTTCTTTCAAAGTAGTTTCCGCCATACGGATACCACCACGAGGCATGAAATTCAATTTGAACAATTCATCATTTTGGATACCGAAGATGACTTCGTTTTCTTTGTCGATATATCCAGCTGCGATATCAGCGATAGATGTTGGACGGTTATCGTATGGGAAACGAGTTTCTTCGTAATGAGCTTTTGTTTCTTCAACAATCTTCTTGATGTGAAGAGAACGTTCAGTTGGACCAGCTAGGAAGCTTTCATCGCCATCATAAGGTGTGTAGTTAGCTTGAACGAAGCGAGAAACGCTTGCTTTTTCTTTCCAATCTTCACCTTTGAAGCCTTCCCAGGCTTTGTCAAAAATATCTTGTGCTTCAACGACTGTTTTAACAACCATTTTTATTTTCCTCTATTGTCTTTCTAGCAACTATATCTGTTGCACTTACAATAGTAGTATACCATACAGAAACCGGTTACACAAAGACAAATTGCGAAAAATAGCAGATTCTTTTATAATACAGTTTCAACTCTTCTGCGATACTGTACTACATTTTTGAAAATGAACACGAATTTCCATCAATTTTCATGTTTTTAGGAGGGGCCGATTTTTGCAATTCTAAAATTTTCTTCTTATAATAGAAAAAAGGAGGGTGAAAAATGCTGATATTTCCATTGGTGAATGATACGAGTCGCAAGATTATTCATATTGATATGGATGCATTTTTTGCTGCGGTCGAAGAAAGAGATAACCCTAGTTTAAAGGGGAAGCCTGTCGTAATTGGCCAGGACCCTCGTCAATCAGGAGGGAGAGGTGTGGTCTCGACCTGTAACTATGAAGCACGGAAATATGGGATTCATTCGGCCATGAGTTCCAAGGAAGCGCTGGACCTTTGTCCCCAAGCGATTTTTATCTCTGGAAATTATGAAAAATACCGAGAAGTGGGCGAGCAGGTTCGTGAGATTTTCAAGCGCTATACAGATCTGATCGAGCCTATGAGTATTGACGAAGCCTATCTAGATGTGACGGAAAATAAAATCCAGAGCAAATCAGCTGTCAAGATTGCCCGCTTGATTCAGCATGCGATCTGGGAAGAGCTGCATCTCACAGCTTCAGCGGGTGTCTCTTATAATAAGTTTTTGGCCAAGATGGCAAGTGACTACCAAAAGCCCCGTGGCCTAACTGTGGTCTTGCCGGAGGATGCCGAGGATTTCCTGAGCCAGATGGACATTGCCAAATTTCACGGGGTAGGAAAGAAGACAGTGGAGCGGCTGCATGAGATGGGGGTCTATACTGGCGCGGATCTTTTAGCCATCCCGGAGATGACTTTGATTGATCGATTTGGACGCTTTGGCTATGATCTCTTTCGTAAGGCGCGAGGCATTCACAATAGCCCTGTCAAGAACCATCGCATCCGCAAGTCGATCGGAAAAGAGCGGACCTACCGCAAGCTACTCTATGCTGAAGATGATATTTTAGAAGAAATTGCCAATCTGTCCAGTAAGGTGGCCCAATCGCTGGAAAAACACGGCAAGCAAGGGAAAACCTTGGTCTTAAAAGTGCGCTATGGAGACTTCACCACCCTGACCAAGCGGATGACATTGACGGAGCCAACACGAGAGGCTGAGCGGATCAATCGTTCCGCCCGACATATTTTTCAAGAAATCGAATCGATAAATACAGGAATCCGTCTCTTGGGTGTCACCATGACCAATTTCATCGATCATACTGAGCTGCCTTTGGTGGAAGAAAAAGAAAACGACTAGTTTGTTCACTAGTCGTATTTTTTTGATGTCAAAAAAAGGCTGCAATCTCTTCTTCAGTCAGTCCGATCATAGGAGAAATGGTGTGGAGATTGTCTTCTGTCAGTCGATAGACAGTCGGTTCATCAGGCTCAGCCTTTCCTTTCAACAGTCCCTTCCTTGCTTCGTGCGGATTCGACTGTAGCAGAAGCGGTGGCAACGGCTGAAGAAGAGTCTTTGGTTGCCTCGCCTCCGTCCAGGTCCTTGAAGCGCTCCACCAAGTAGGTCTTGCGCGCAGTACCGGTATTTTTAGTGGCGTAATCAAAGGCGCTGTATTCTCCTAAGAGAATCAGCTTGCTCTTAGAGCGCGTGATGGCAGTATAGATCAAATTACGCTGCAACATCCGGTGGCTTTGATTGGTAATGGGCAAAATCACTACCGGAAACTCACTTCCTTGCGATTTGTGAATACTCATCGCATAGGCTAAGCGAATCTTGTACCATTCATTGCGCGGGTAGACGATTTCATTGCCATCAAATTGGATAGTCAATTCATCTTGCTTGGATTCTGTATATTTTCCTGGGAGAAGATCGGTGATGTAGCCAATATCTCCATTAAAGACATTGCTTTCTGCATCATTGACCAGATGGATGACCTTGTCTCCATCGCGGTATTGGCAGTCTGGCGTGTCAAAGACCACCTGATCTTTGACAGCTGGATTGAGAAGGTCTTGCATGAGCGTATTGATATTGTCAATGCCGGCCTGGCCCTTGTACATGGGTGCCAAGACTTGGATATCTCGTGCAGGGATATGACTGCGAAGGGCAGCAGAAGTGATTTGTTCGATCATCTTAGGGATGTGTTCGCTTCCAGCTTCGAAATAAGAGCGGTCGGCTTTTCGTTCTGTGAAATCTTGAGGAAGCTTGCCTTGGCGAATGTCTCCTGCCAGTGAGACAATGGTCGAGTCCTCACTCTGACGGAAAATATGCTCCAGTTTGGTCTGAGGGATGCTTGGGATCTGCAAGAGATCAGCCAAGACCTGACCAGGGCTGACGGAAGGTAATTGGTCGGCATCTCCCACAATCAAGAGTTTCGTATCTGTTGCAATATTGCTAAGTAATTGATTAGCCAGCCAGGTATCAACCATGGAAAATTCATCCACAATGATAAAGTCTGCATCTAGGTAGTCCTCTAAGTGGCTGGTGTCATCATCCCCAGTCATCCCCAAATGGCGGTGGATGGTGGCGCTCGGAAGTCCTGTCAGCTCATTCATGCGCTAGCTGCCCGTCCCGTTGGGGCAGCCAAGAGGATCGGCAGGTCTTGTTTCTTCCGAAGGTCCAGCTGGTGGAGTTGGGCATAGACACTGATCATCCCATTGATAACGGTAGTCTTTCCTGTCCCAGGACCCCCGGTGAGGATAAAGACCTTGTTTTGGATAGCTTGGTGAATCGCCTCTTTTTGAATCGCATCGTAGCGAATCCCCAGATCTTTTTCAACCTCCTCAATCGCCTGGTTGATTTTCTCAGCTTCAAATGAAGCTTGCTTTCCTTTTTCTAGGAGGCGACCGATATGACTGCGAATCCCTTCCTCCGCAAAGAAGAGACTATTGTCAAAGACCTTGGTGTCCACGTTTTGGACCTTGTCTTCCTCAATGAGGCGTCCTAATTCCTGGGCGACAGTGGAAGGATCCAATTCTACTGGACGAGCGGATTCTAGGAGGTCAATGGTATAGCGCAGGAGGTCCTTGGCTTCGATATAGGTATTTCCAGTCTCGATAGAGTAGCTAAAAAGGCTGTGGATCAGACCCGCGCGGAATCGCTCAGGGGCATCACTTGCAATCCCCAATTCTTCGGCTAGTTGGTCCGCGATTTTAAAGCCCATGCCTTGGATATCTTCCACCAATCGGTAGGGCTGTTGCTCCACGATCTGGAGGGTTTCTTCTTTATAAAAATCTTGGATCTGAAAGGCCAATTTATTGGGAATGCCATAGTTGGCTAGTTGGGCGAGAATGCGCTCTGTTCCGTAATTCTGACGGAGTTTTTCTACAAAAGCCAGGCGGTTTTTCTTGGAGAGACCAGTGATATCTTCTAATTTTTCAGGGGCCTCCAGAATTTTGTCAATGGTATTGTCTCCATAGAGGTCCACGATTTTTTGAGCCGTTTTGAGCCCAATTCCTTTGAAGTGATCGCTGGAAAAATATTTCACCAAGCCCTTGCTAGAGGGTTTAGCACGTTCATAGCGACTGATTTTGAGCTGTTCTCCGTATTTAGGATGATGGACTAGCTCCCCCCAGAAAGTATAGTCTTCGCCTTCCATAATATCTGCCATAGTGCCCGTTACAATGATCTCAAAATCATCAAAGTCTTCGGCATCTGTATCGCTGATGTCGAGTAAGAGGATTCGAAAAAAACTGCTAGGATTTTCAAAAATAATACGCTCAATAGTACCAGAAAAATAATATTCCATCATTTCTTTCCTTTTTATAAAGCAAGGCTGGGACATACTTGTCTCAGCCTCAGTCTGTTGATCTATACTAATAAGTTTTGAAAGGGTAGATAGGCCATAGTCTAAAGACGGCTTGCCCTTTGATTTGTTCTTTCTTGAAGGCTCCGACCTGACGGCTATCTTTTGAAACGATCCGGTCATCTCCAAGTAAGAGGTATTCATCGTCGAGCAACTTCAAGGTAAATTTAGGATTGCCATCCTTGTCTACTGTAAAGGCTTGGGCTGTATTGGCCAATTGGCGGAAGAGTTCTCCGTTTTCTTCGAACCCTTTTCCAGTGTAGGTTGATTGCAATTTATCTTTTTTGAAACGAGCGATGTAGTCTTTCAAATAGGGCTCATTGGTCTTTTTCCCATTGATGTAGAGAGTATCGTTGTCGTACTGGATAGTATCTCCAGGAAGACCGATGACCCGCTTGACGATGTCCTTGGTTTTGCCGTCGTCGTCTTTTTCACTGGCAACGACAATGTCGAAACGATCAATCGAAAGGTGGTTGACCACAAGGAGGTACTCGCTATCAGCCAAGGTCGGATCCATCGAATGACCATCCACCTTGACCGGAGCCCAAAGGAAGACGCGTGAGGCGATGATGAGACCAACGATGATGCTGAAGAGGCCCCATTCTTTAAGGAATCTCACCACTGGTGAGCTAGATGTATGTTTTGAACTTCTTTTTGACATAACTTATCTTTCTAGTAATTTCTTTGCTTTTTCTGTGTTTTTAAAATGGAGTTTGGCACAATAATCCAGAGCTTTCATCCCGTAGGTCTGAAGCAATTTAGCAGCGACTTGGTCTGACTTCGCCCCTGCTCCACTAGGCAGATTAAAGCCCAGTTCCTTGCCCAGATCTTCCAGATTTTGAAGGAAGAGATTGCGGGCAATGATGGAACTAACCGCAACAGCTAGATACTTACCTTCTGCTTTTTCTTCCAACTCAATAGCTTGGGAGACCTGATTTTTTTCAGCTTTCACGTATTTTTGGTAGTTTTTAGCCGTCGTAAAGGCATCGATCACAATTCGCTCTGCTTGGACTCCTTTATTTAATAGAAGATAGATAGCCTGATTGTGCAGAGCGACTTTGACCGAAACAGCATTGTAGCCAGAAGCAATGACTTCATTGTACTTCTTTGGAGACAATAAGAGTGCTTGATGCTGGATGTTTTCCTCAAGGAGAGGAGCCAATTGCTGAATTTTTCGATCATCCAAGGTCTTTGAATCCCCCACACCGAGCTTTTTGAGCCAGTCGTGCTGGTCAGGTGTGACAAAGGATGCAACGACGGTGAGTCCACCAAAATAAGAGCCGTTTCCGACCTCGTCGGTTCCGATCATGGCTAGATCTTGTCGTGCAGATGAAGTAGTAGAACCTTTAGGGTTCCCAGCATCTTGCCCGAAAAAGGCCAGGTAAGGAGTAAGGTCATTGCCCTGGAGCAAGACTTTTCCAGACTTGTAGATTGAAACGGTCGCTCCCTCTAGTCGAAAGAAATAATCCATATGAGGATTCTTGCTTTGAGTGAGAGAACTTCGATAGGTATGGACAAAATCAAGGATTTGCTCCTGTGTTGGAGTGAGTGTCATACTTTCCATAACCACTATTGTACCACAAATTCAGGGAGAGAGGGAGCAAAAAGAAAGAAAGAATCCACTGGAAAATCCCTGTGAAGAGGGGCTTTGCTACTGACAAAGCTAGCCTTTTTTGGTATAATACCGTGAGGTGATTTTTATGGCGAGCTTAAATAGATATAAATTTACATTTGGAAACAAAGCGCTCACTTTAACAACCAACCATGATAATCTGTTTATGGAAGAAGTCGAACGTGTTGCGAAAGAAAAATACCAAGCAATTAAGGAACAAATGCCAGAGGCAGATGACGAAACCATCGCGATCTTATTGGCAGTAAATAGTTTGTCCATGCAGCTGAATCGCGAGATTGAGTTTGACGACAAAGAAAAAGAATTAGATGATTTTCGTCGCAAAGCTTTAGACGACTTAAAGGATAAATCATCTAAATAAGAGGAGATACATGTTAACTTTCTTAATCTTATTGATTTTGGCATGGAGTTTTTATATTGGTTATGCAAGAGGGATTATCCTCCAGTCCTATTATTTTCTAGTGACCTTAGTGGCCCTCTTGATTGCAGGTGGCAGCTACAAGGGGCTGGCCAAGGTGTTGTCTCTATGGGTTCCATTTTCGAGTCCCACCCAGCAATCAGTGAATTATTTTTATGCCAACCGCTACCTGTTTCAGTTAGATGACATCTTTTATGCAGGTTTAGCTTATGTGTTGATTTTTACGATGATCTACCTGATTGGTCGCGTGATTGGGATCTTTATGCACTTGGTACCCCAGCCAGAAAAACTGGAGGATCGCAAGTATCAAATTGGAGCGGGTGTGATTGCTGTCGTGATCACTCTCTTGGTCATCCAGATGGGCTTGACTGTCCTCTCAACGGTTCCCATGCCTTCCATCCAAAATAGACTAAATGCAAGTGGATTGATCCGCTTTATCATCCTTCATACCCCGATCAGTTCCAGTCTGTTCCACAACTTGTGGGTGACTGCGATTATCGGAGCTTAAGGAGCAAAAATGAAGAAAGAAGTGAGACAAGTCCGATTCAAGGAAGGACGCTCACTTTTTTTGTAGGAGAAACATGAATAAAAAAATATTAGATATTCTGGAGTTTGACAAGGTCAAGCAACTCTTTGAACCCTATCTACAGACAGAACAAGGGGAGATGGAGCTAGCAGCCCTTACTCCAACTGATAAAAAAGAAAGCATCGAAACGGCCTTTATGGAGCTAGAAGATATGGAGCAGATCCTCTTGGAAGAGCCTCGCTTTGCCGTATCGACGATTCAAGATGTCCGTCCAGTGGCCAAGCGTTTGGAGATGGAGGCATCCCTCAATATCGATGAATTACTAGCGTTAAAAGCTGTCCTTCGGGTGACACATGAGCTCAAGGATTTCTACGACAACTTGGAAAATGTCCGTCTGGAAAGGCTCAATCGCCTCTTTGACAACTTGGTGGATCTTCCTCGCCTACAAGGTGGGCTTCAAGCTATCAACGAAGGAGGCTTTGTCGAGTCTTTTGCCAGCGAAAAATTGGCCAAAATTCGTCGCCGAATCCAGGAAAATGAACACCAGGTCAGAGAGATTCTCCAAGACCTGCTGAAAAGCAAGGCCGATATGTTGGCGGATGCTGTGATTGCTAGTCGGAATGGCCGCAATGTTCTACCAGTAAAAACACCTATCGCATAACCGGATTGCAGGGGTGGTCCACGATATCTCAGCCAGCGGGAATACCGTTTATATCGAGCCTCGAGCAGTCGTCAATCTCAATGAAGAAATTGCCAACCATCGAGCCGATGAGCGGTATGAGATTATTCAGATTCTGGAGGAATTGTCTGACACCCTGCGCCCTCACGCAGCAGAGATTGCTAACAACGCTTGGATTATCGGTCATTTGGACTTGATCAAGGCTAAGTATCGGTTTATGCGCGATTGTCAGGCAGTGGTACCAGAGGTTAGTAGCAATCGCTCTATTCAGCTCTTGCAATTACGTCATCCCTTGATTGAAAATGCCGTCGCGAATGACCTGCATTTTACCGAGGACTTGACAGAAATCGTGATTACCGGTCCCAATACAGGGGGGAAAACCATCATGCTAAAAACGCTGGGACTAGCGCAAATTATGGCCCAGTCTGGTCTTCCCATTCTAGCAGATCCAGGTAGTCGTGTGGGCATCTTCTCACAGGTCTTTGCAGATATTGGAGATGAACAATCGATCGAGCAGAGCTTGTCGACCTTCTCCAGTCATATGACCAATATCGTATCTATCTTAAATCAAGTGGATACCGCCTCCTTGATCCTTCTGGATGAGTTGGGGGCTGGAACCGATCCCCAAGAGGGGGCTGGCCTTGCTATTGCTATCCTAGAAGACCTGCGTTTACGCGGGATTAAGACCATGGCGACAACCCACTATCCAGAGCTCAAGGCTTATGGAATTGAGACTGCAGGGGTGCAAAATGCCAGTATGGAGTTTGACACAGCAAGTCTGCGTCCTACCTATCGCTTCATGCAAGGAGTTCCTGGTCGCTCCAATGCCTTTGAGATCGCCCGCCGTTTGGGCTTGTCTGAGACCATTATCCAGGATGCCATGAAGATGACCAATACGGATAATGATGTCAATCAAATTATTGAAAAATTGGAGGCGCAGACCTTAGAAAGTCGCAAGCGCTTGGATACCATTCAAGAGGTCGAGCAAGAAAATCTTAAATTCAATCGTGCTCTTCGAAAACTCTATAACGAACTGACCCGAGAGAGAGAAACAGAGCTCAATAAGGCGAGAGAAGAGGCCAAGGAAATTGTGGACATGGCCCTCTCAGAGAGTGACCGTATCCTTCAAGGACTTCATGCTAAATCCCAGTTGAAACCACATGAAATCATTGAAGCCAAGGCTCAGTTGAAAAAACTCGCTCCTGAGACCGTTGACCTTTCTAAAAACAAGGTCTTGAAAAAAGCCAAAAAGGCGCGTGCTCCTAAGGTAGGTGATGAAATCTTGGTTATCAGCTATGGCCAACGTGGAACCCTGGTCAAGCAACTCAAAGATGGCCGCTGGGAGGCGCAAGTCGGCTTGATCAAGATGACCTTGGAAGAAAAAGAATTCAACCTTATCAAGGCTGAAAAAGAAGCAACTCAACCTAAGAAACGCCAGGTGAATGTCGTCAAACGTTCGAACACGAGTGGGCCGAGAGCGCGTCTGGACCTCCGTGGGAAACGCTATGAAGAGGCCATGCAAGAGCTAGATGGCTTTATCGATCAAGCGCTGCTCAACAACATGGCACAAGTCGATATCATCCACGGGATTGGGACGGGTGTCATCCGTGAAGGGGTGACCAAATACCTCCGCCGCAACAAACACGTCAAAAGTTTTGAATATGCCCCACAAAATGCAGGTGGTAGCGGCGCAACCATTGTCACGTTTAAAGGATAATCGAATCCTAGCTGTTTATCAGCTAGGGTTTTTAAAATTTTATAAAATGAAAATGATTGAAAGTTGTTGAAAAGGATTCGCTTTTAAATCTGATTTTCAGTAGGTCCTCCCTTTTAAAAGTGCTATAATAGAGGCAATGAATGATTTGGGAGGATACGCATGCGTAAACGTGAAAGTGCAGATTCGTGTACAACGATTCTAGTCGGAAAAAATGCTAGCTATGATGGTTCGACCATTGTAGCACGAACAGAGGATTCTCAAAATGGCGTTTTTACGCCCAAGAAATTGATCGTGGTCAAACCGGAAGATCAACCGCGTCATTACAAGTCAGTTTTATCAACTTTTGAAATCGACTTGCCAGATAATCCAGTTCGCTATACAGCGGTTCCAGATGCGATTCCTAAAGACGGGATCTGGGGAGAAGCTGGGATCAATGTCTATAATGTAGCTATGAGTGAGACAAGAGACCATTACGACCAATAGCCGTGTGCTAGGGGCAGATCCTCTTGTGAGAGGTGGCATCGGTGAGGAAGACATGCTGACCTTGGTCTTGCCTTATGTCAAGACTGCCCGCGAAGGGGTCTTGCGTCTCGGAGAGATTTTAGAAGAGTATGGAACCTATGAGTCTAACGGGATTGCCATTTCAGATGTGAATGAAATCTGGTGGTTGGAAACCATCGGAGGTCACCACTGGATGGCGCGCCGTGTCCCTGATGATGCCTATGTGACCAACCAGAACCAACTGGGAAGTGATTATTTTGAATTTGGCAATCCCGATGAGTTTCTCTGTGCCCCGGATCTTGAACATTTTGTCACAGAGCACCATTTAATTCTGGATCAAGAAGGGAAAGGTTTTAATCCACGCTATGCCTTTGGTAGCCAAAAAGACAAGGACCGCCACTACAATACACCGCGGGCTTGGGCCATCCAGCGTTTCCTTAATCCTGAAATCGAGCAGGATCCACGGAGCTTTGAGATTCCTTGGTGTCAAAAACCCTATCGCAAGGTGACGATTGAAGATGTCAAATATGTCTTGAGCAACCACTACCAAGACACTATCTACGATCCTTATGGTCCTGAAGGAGATCACGTGAGTCAGCGGACCTTCCGGACGATCGGGATCAACCGGACCAGCCAGACAGCGATTCTGCAATTGTGTCCCAATAAACCACAAGAAACGACAGGCATCCAATGGATTTCTTATGGCTCCATGCCTTATAATACAGCCGTTCCTTTCTTTACCCAAGTGGATACAACGCCAGACTACTTTGCCAATACAACGGCTAAGGTAACAACGGATTCCTTCTACTGGGCCAACCGGATTATTGCGGGACTAGCAGATCCTCACTATGCTCACCATGTTGGTGATTTGGATGATTACCAAGAAACAACAATGGCCTGGGGACATGCGCGCATCAATAAAGTCGATCGTGCACTTGCAGCAGGTGAAACCGTTGATTTTGAGGCGGAAAACCAAGCTATGAGTGATCAAATCCAGGAAGCGACAGATCAACTCTTGGACAAGATTTTGCTCGATGCTAGCAACCTCATGACCAATCACTTCTCCTTGAGTGATTAAAAACTGTGTATTTTCAGGTAGTTTACAAGATATTTTCAGAAACGATTGACAAACTTTTGAAAATCGATTAAAATAGAGAAAATTATATACGACCGAATGAAGTTTGCAGGAGCGTGAGTGACTGTGAATGGACGGAACTCTGGAGAGACCAGAAATGGCACCGAAGGGGCAAGGTAGAGGATGCATCTACTCAAACTCTCAGGTAAAAGGACAGAGCGAAAGATAGGGGAAGCCCTATTTTTTAAGCAGGACCAAGTACATGTTTGACATGTGCTCTTTCTTTTTCTCTTTTCTGTCAGAGCGGTCGATGAAAAAGGAGACAGAAAATGGATCATGTATTGCAGTTTTTTCCAGCGACTCGATAATCTAGTATGGGGCGCCCCGCTGTTGGTGCTCTTGGTGGGAACAGGGATCTACCTAACCCTTCGCTTGGGTTTGCTTCAAATACGCTACCTTCCAAGCTTTTCGCCTGATCTTTACAGAAGATGAGGGACACGGGGATATCTCGAGTTTCGGAGCCCTTGCGACAGCTCTAGCGGCTACTGTAGGGACGGGGAATATTGTAGGGGTGGCTACAGCGATTCAGACAGGTGGCCCAGGTGCCCTCTTTTTGGATGTGGATGGCGGCCCTTCTTTGGAATGGCAACCAAGTATGCAGAAGGGCTCTTAGCCATTCGTTATCGGACCAAGGATGACAACAGTCATATCTCAGGGTGGTCCCATGTACTCACATTCTTCACGGGATGGGAGAGAAGTGGCGACCGCTGGCTATTTTCTTTGCGGTTGCAGGAGTGCTGGTGGCCCTCTTTGGGATCGGAACCATGACCCAGGTTAATTCCATTACGGGATCCCTTCAAGCCAGTTTTGGAACAGCTCCAGAAGTGGCTAGTGTAATAATTGCTCTGGTGGTTTCGACCATCATCTTTGGAGGATTCACTGGATTTCAAAGTCTCTGAAAAAAAGTGGTTCCTTTTATGGGCTGCGCCTATATCTTTGCGACTATCACGATTATTGTCTTGCATCTGGACCAATTGCTTCCAGCCTTAAAAGCAGTCTTTTCAGGTGCTTTCACAGGAACTGCAGCCATGGGAGGTTTCGCAGGAGCAACGGTCAAAATGGCTATCCAAAAAGGGGTGGCGCGTGGGGTTTTCTCTAATGAATCTGGTCTTGGATCTGCACCCATTACGTGCATATGACAGACCAATGAGCCCGTCGAGCAGGTTTTGATCTCCATGACATGGAGACCTGTTGATGCCAGTATCATCTGTAGTTTGACAGGGACTTTCACTCTTGGTTTTTCCAGGTGAGTGGATGGCTAAAGAGGCGACATGAGCACCCTGAGCTCAGGATACGTTTACAGGCGTCTTTGGTCCAGTCGAGGTATCATTCTAACGCTATGCTTGGTGCTTTTTGCGACCACGACTATTCTTGGATGGTCTTATTACGGAGAGCGGTGTTTTGAATTCCTATTTGGTGTTAAACATATCAACCTCTATCGGACCTTCTTTGTTTTTATGGTTGGACTAGGAGGCTTCCTTAAGCTGGATCTGGTCTGGGTGATCGCAGTGGATATTGTGAATGGGCTGATGGCTTTTGCCCAACCTGATCGCCCTTTAGCTCTCTCCCTGTCATCATCAAAAAAGCAAACAATACTTTAGAAATAGAAAACCCAGATCGCGAGATCTGGGTTTTCTTTATCTATTGAGATAGGCTCATTTAATAGCGTTTTTCTTTTGGCCAGCTGCTCATTTCGGCGATGGCAGTGAAGAGCACATCTGTCGAAGAGTTGAGGGCTGTTTCGCAAGAGTCTTGGATGACCCCGATGATAAAGCCGACGCTGACGACTTGCATGGCCAAATCATTGGTTATGCCAAAGAGGCTACAAGCAACAGGGATGAGAAGGAGAGATCCTCCCGCAACTCCGGATGCTCCACAAGCAGAGATAGCCGCTACGACACTCAGGATGAGCGCCGTTCCAAAGTCAACCTGAATGTGCAAGGTATTGGCAGCAGCTAGCGTCAAAATATTGATCGTCACATGTTTGCGCCTGCCGTTTACAGTTGAACCAAGTGGAATGGAGACAGAATAGGTGTCTGGATTCAGCTCCAACTCTTCACAGAGACGCATATTGACAGGGATATTGGCTGCAGAACTTCGAGTGAAGAAGGCTGTTACCCCACTGACACGGAGGCATTTAAAAACTAGGGGATAAGGGTTCTTGCGGATCATGAAAAAGACGATCAATGGATTGATGACCAGGGCTACAAAAGCCATGGTACCAACCAAAACAAGTAAGAGAATCCCGTAGTTACTAAGGGCACTGAGCCCTTGGCCAGCGATGGTCGTGAAGACCAAGCCTAAGATCCCAAATGGAGCTAGGTTGATAATCCACTCAACAATTTTTGAAGTGATGTCTGCTAGGGTTTGGAGGAGGTCTTTACTGTGTTCACCCTCCTCTCTCATAGCGATCCAAAGACAGTTGCCCAAGAAAGGATCCCAATGTAGTTGGCTTGCTGCAAGGCGTTGACCGGGTTGTCGACGATCTTGAGCAAGAGGTTACTAATCACTTCGCCAATCCCGTTTGGAGAGGATCCTTCAGCGGCCTTTCCAGTCAGGGTAATGGTGATCAGGGAAGATGTAATTGACCAAAACAGCAACGAAGGAGGCAGCTGCAAAGGTTCCTAGGAGATAGAGGACGATGACCTTTTTCATATTGGTCTCTGTCCCTTTTTGGTGTTGGGAGAGGGCATTTGCGACGAGCGCAAAGACCAGAAGGGGTGCGATCGCACGGAGCCCCCCAACAAAGAACTCTCCTAAGAGTCCAATGCCAGTTGCTTTCGGGAAGATAAGTGCTAGGATGACTCCAAGTACAATCCCGAGTGCGATCCTTTTCATAAGGTTGGTTTTATTCCAAGTTGTAATCAATCGATGAATCATGTAGGACCTCCTTAAAAAATAATTAAGGAATATTATACGATAGTGAGGGAGGAAAAGCAAGAAATTTTTAAAAAATAGCCTTATTTCCGAATATTTGATATAATCATACTATTCTTTGGTAGAAAGGCCCGAATAAATGAGTCAAGCTTTCCAACGTTATTTCAGTAAAATAGACTGGACAAAGATTTTTGATGATCTGATATCAAAATGTATCTCTCTGATTTTTGTCTTTCTCTTATTTTTTATCGCTAAAAAGGTCATCCATAGCCTGGTCAAGCGGATATTAACCCCTTCCTTTAAATATACGGTGCAGGATGAAGCCCGTAAAAAAACGATTCTCCGTTTGGTTGAGAGCCTCTTAAACTATTGTTTGTATTTCATCTTGATCTACTGGATTTTGTCGATTCTGGGTCTTCCGGTCTCTAGTCTCTTGGCTGGTGCTGGGATTGCTGGGGTGGCGATTGGGATGGGAGCCCAGGGCTTTCTTTCCGATTTGGTCAATGGTTTCTTCATCCTTTTAGAACGCCAGCTTGATGTGGGAGACAATGTTCGTCTCACGAATGGGTCTATTAATAGTGCCGGAATCGTCAGCAGTGTCGGGATTCGGACGACCCAGGTGCGGGACTTTGATGGAACTCTCCACTTTGTCCCGAATCGCAACATCACCGTCGTCAGCAATCTCTCACGCGGCGATATGCGCGTGCTGATCGATATTCCGCTAGACGCAAATACCGATCTCGACAAGATCTATCAGGTGATTGCTCAGGTCAACCAGTCTGAACAAGACAAACGCAGAAGTGATTGGGTCTCCACGATTTTAGGCCCACAGATCGAAAGATGGTCGTTATTCCTTCCGCATCGCTATGACTGCGCAAAATGGAACCCAGACGACTGTCTATCATACCTACTATAAACTCTACCATGATGCCTTGATGGAAGCAGGGATTAGCCTACCGACAGGAAAGAACGGGATCATGTAACACAAAAAAGAGGCTGGGACAAAAGTCCTAGCCTCTCAATTATTTTTGGATTGTCGAGCAAGACGCAGTGGTTGAGTGGGCTCTACTACGCTGATTTCATCAGCTTTTACAGCCCTACTCAACTGTGCGGAGGTGGGACGACGAAATCGAATTCTAACGAATTACCGATTTCTGTCCCACTCTCTTTTTTGGTCTATTTTAAGTGGCAGTATTTGAAATCCAGCTTTTTAATCTGGTCCCAATTTTTTCGAGCCTCTGGTGGCAAGACGATGAGTTGCTTGCGCAAGCATAGTCGTGATTTCAAGATTTAAGGATTCGATCGGGAGGGCAATGGCTACGGAACTTTTTGCCCTTTGGATCTTGTCCATGCAACATTCAATATGATGGCAAGCTGCGCCGGTCTGTGATTGACGGCTAGCTGCGATTTCTTGTCGCATATTGGAGAGTAATTGGACCAATTCAGACTTAAGGAATTCGATCGTATCTGATTTTTCTTGAGCTAAAAGAAACATAAGCACACCTCCTTTTGCTATAGTTTAATACTAATTTATTAAAAATGCAAGGGGGTAAAGTAAAAAAAATAAAATTTTTTTAGAAAAAGATACAGAAAAAGAGAGGGCTTACATCTCCCCACTACAGAAGGTCGAACCCCTTGTCTTAAAAATGGCTTTTCTCCCTTGGTCAGGTTGACTTGATGAGGGTCGGTAGCTACAAAAACTCCTGAAACATACTGGTTTCAGGGTTGAAAGACTTTGATCGAAGGTCTCAAAGAAAAATATCGATTGATTATACAAGACCTTGTGCAATCATCGCATTTGCGACATTTTCAAAGGCAGCGATGTTGGCACCTGCAAGGTAATCTTTACCAAGACCGTAAGTTTCTGCAGTTGTTTTAGCAGTGTTGAAGATGTTGGTCATGATGTCTTTCAAACGTCCGTCCACTTCTTCGCGTGTCCATGAAGACGTTGGCTGTTTTGGCTCATTTCAAAGAGCAGATACAGCAACTCCCACCAACATTAGTGCTTTAGCAGGTCCGTAAAAGGATACCATTTCTTTGTATACGTTGATGGCATCGAGTGTTACTTGGCATGTTTGCTCCTTCAGAGACAACTTTCACACCTTGAGCGACCAAACGTTTCTGACATCGCCATCAGATTTCATTTTGAGTTGCACATGGAAGAGCGATGTCATAGTTACCAGCATAAGTCCATACAGAACCTTCGTAGTAAGTAGCAGTTGGTTTTTCAGCAGCGTATTCAGTCAAACGTGCACGACGTTTTTCTTTGACGTCTGTAAGAAGGTCGAAGTCAATACCGTTTTCGTCGATCACGTAACCGTTTGAGTCAGATACAGAGATAACAGTTGCACCAAGTTCAGTTGCTTTTTGAAGAGGCGTATTGAGCAACGCGTTACCAGAACCTGAGATAACGACTTTCTTACCAGCAAAGCTGTCGCCGTTTGCTTTGAGCATTTCTTCAGTGTAGTAAACCAAACCATAACCAGTTGCTTCTGGACGGATCAAGCTACCACCGAAACCAAGAGGTTTACCAGTCAAGACACCAGCATCAAATTGGCGAAGGCGTTTGTATTGACCGTAAAGGTATCCGATTTCACGTCCACCAACCCCGATATCACCAGCTGGGACATCAAGAGAAGGACCGATATGTTTTTGCAATTCCGTCATGAAGCTTTGGCAGAAACGCATCACTTCAGCGTCTGTTTTTCCTTTAGGATCGAAGTCAGATCCACCTTTACCACCACCGATAGGAAGACCAGTCAAGACGTTTTTGAAGATTTGTTCGAAACCGAGGAATTTTAAGATCCCTTGGTTAACAGTTGGGTGGAAACGAAGACCACCTTTGTAAGGACCTACAGCAGAGTTGAATTGAACACGGTAACCACGGTTTACTTGGATGTTTCCTTCACGGTCAACCCAAGGAACACGGAAAGAAATTACGCGTTCAGGTTCTGTAATACGAGCCAAAATGTTTTCTTCGATGTATTCAGGATGTTTTTCAAAAACAGGTTCCAAAGTGCTGAGGAACTCTTCAACAGCTTGAAGGAATTCAGCTTCGTGGCCATTACGAGCTTTTACAGTTTCGAAGGTGCTTTGGATATATTCTTTAGCAGTTGTCATGTTAATTCTCCTTTTGTAGAATGAAACAAAACCAACGAAAACCCGCTAGGGGAGGCTTTTGAGACAGTTGACAAACAATGTCATGTTTTATTACATGGATCATTATAGCAGACTTTTTTTGGCTTGTAAAGAAAAAAGTTGAATTTTCTGAAAATTTTATCGCGACTAGGAAAGTCCGAATGTTTGGAAGAATTTTTAGCTTTGATTGTCCGGAAGCTTCCAAGTGATGGTATAATGAAAGAAGAAAATGAGAGCATCGAACGATTCTGTTGGTGGTGTTTCAAAAAGGGAGTACAAGATGGGTATCGACAAAGAGACGCAAATTGCTGGTTTTTGTTGACAACTGCTTGATGAATCAGCGGAGGTGTAGCCTGTATGACCACTGAGGAATTAGAAAAGGTGAAGAACTCAGCTGCTGGGACCTTTGTGACCAAGACAGCGACCTTAGAATTCCGTGCTGGTAATCCAGAGCCACGCTACCAAGATGTGCCGCTTGGTTCGATCAATTCGATGGGGCTACCTAACCAAGGGTTGGACTATTATTTGAATTACTTATTAGAGTTGCAAGAAACGGATCCTGACCGGACTTTCTTCTTATCTCTCGTCGGCATGTCTCCTGAAGAGACCCATACCATCTTGAAAAAGGTTCAAGACAGTGACTTTAAAGGTTTGACAGAATTGAACCTATCTTGCCCCAATGTCCCTGGGAAACCTCAGATCGCCTATGATTTTGATACGACAGATCGGATCTTGTCTGAGGTCTTTGCCTATTTCACCAAACCTCTAGGGATCAAGTTGCCACCTTATTTTGATATCGTTCATTTTGATCAAGCAGCAGCGATCTTTAACAAATACCCGCTCAAGTTTGTCAACTGCGTCAACTCAATCGGAAATGGCCTCTACATTGAGGATGAATCCGTGGTGATCCGTCCGAAGAACGGATTTGGTGGGATTGGTGGTGAATACATCAAACCAACGGCACTCGCCAATGTCCATGCCTTTTACCAACGTCTGAATCCAGAAATTCAGATTGTGGGGACTGGGGGCGTCTTGACTGGTCGCGATGCCTTTGAGCATATCCTTTGTGGGGCTAGTATGGTGCAAATCGGAACGACGTTGCATAAAGAAGGAGTAGGAGCGTTTGAACGCATCACTGCGGAGCTCAAAGCCATCATGGAAGAAAAAGGATATCAAAGTCTGGAAGACTTCCGTGGGAAATTGCACTACATTGACTAATCATTCGAAAAGAACTTCCTCAAGTGGAAACTTGGGGAAGTTTTTTTAGGTTTCTCGTCAAGAGAGAACATTCTGTTCCTAGTTTTAGGAATTTTCTATTTTTATAGAGAGAAAAAGGTGTACAATGGAGGTGCAAAGGAAGGTGATTTCTATGGAAGAAAGGGACGTGATTCAAGAGGCAAGGACGAAGATCACCCTTCTTCAAACAGCATTTTCTAAAGGATTCACTCCCAGTCCAGATGCCCTTCGATTTCGAGAAAATCTAGATCAGATGTTGAAAGGTTTACGAAAGGCTAGGCGGGTAGACAATCGTCTGTTGATTGAGATGGAAAAGTTTTATCAGACCGCCAGTCTATTGATTGGTCTGGGTGGGCTAGCTTTGAACGAAGAGGCCTTTCAAGCTTGGCGAGCTTATGATCACTGGCATTACGAGGTTGTGAAGCCTCAGTTACAGGTCTATGGACCGACGGTAGTTTTATAGTTGATGTGCCTTGAGTTTGTCTACAGATATTCAGAGGAGGTGTTGGTCATGGTAGTCCTTCATGATTTTCTACATCAGTTAACCCTATCGTTTTGGAACTTCTATTACTCGCTCTTTTTCTTATTTGAAAAATAAGAAGGATTGAATCCCTTTTACATATAGTAGAAGGGATTTTTGATGCAGAATCCTTGAAAATCTGAGGCTCTTGGATTATGATGGAGCTAATAGATAAGAAGCGTTCCTTGTGGGGAATGCAGGAAGCGAGGAAAAAAGATGGCAGAGATTTATCTAGCAGGTGGCTGTTTTTGGGGCTTAGAGGAATATTTTTCACGGATCCCCGGTGTAGAAGAGACGACGGTGGGCTATGCCAATGGCCAGGTAGAAACGACCAACTACCAACTGATCAAGGAAACGGATCATGCAGAAACTGTTCAGGTCATCTACGATCCAGATAAAATCACCCTACGAGCGATTCTGCTCTACTATTTCCGGGTGATCGATCCCTTGTCCATTAACAAGCAAGGAAATGATCGAGACCGCCAATATCGGACTGGTGTTTATTACCTAGATGAGGCAGATCGTGAAGTGATCGCCCACCTGTTTGCTGAAGAAGAGAAGCAACTGGGCTGCAAAATTGCGGTTGAGTTGGAACCCTTGCGCCACTACATCCTAGCTGAGGACTACCACCAAGATTACCTCAAGAAGAATCCTGGAGGTTATTGCCATATTGATGTGACGGATGCTGAGCAGCCCTTGATTGATCCGTCAGCCTATCAGAAGCCAGATCAAGAAACCCTAAAAGCGAAACTGACAGCAGAGCAGTACCAAGTCACCCAAGAAAGCGCGACGGAACGTCCGTTCCACAATGCCTATGATCAGACCTTTGAAGAGGGGATCTATGTGGATATTACGACTGGGGAGCCTCTCTTCTTTGCCAAGGATAAGTTTGCTTCTGGCTGTGGCTGGCCAAGTTTCTCTCGTCCCATTGCCAAAGATGTCGTCTACTATTACCAGGACCATAGCCATGGAATGGAGCGGATCGAAGTTCGTTCCCGCTCGGGCAATGCCCATCTCGGCCATGTCTTCACCGATGGACCCAAAGACCAAGGTGGCCTTCGCTAGTGCATCAATTCGGCCTCTTTGCGCTTTATTCCAAAAGAAGAGATGGAGCAAGAAGGCTATGGTTATTTGTTAAAAGCATTGAGATAATAGAAAAAGCATCTTAGAAACTTTCCTTAGGTGAGTACGGACGTCAGCGAACTTCGAAGAAGTTCCATGACTAAATTAAGATACAAAGGGCGTCCGCGGATACAGTCAAAATAGGAAGTTTGACGCAGAATCTTTTCGATTCTAGGGAAAACTTATCTTTTGACACAATCACGACCCGTGTTCAATGGTTTTCGAACCCTTCGCTTTTTCAATTTTTAGGCTCAGGCTAAAACAGTTCCCCGAACTGTTTTACTTTCAAAACACCCGAGTGCCTGAAACATCACTGTTTCAGGCACTTTTCTCACAGCGGAAAGTTTCAGTAGATGATTGTATCAGTAACAATCATTAAGAGGTTTTCTGACAGTTTACTAAGGATGGTTTATGTAAAAAGTTCATCTGCATTATAAGGTGCGGAAGACTCTTTTATATATTTTAGAAACGAAAGAAAAACTAAAATAAAGTGTTCTCAATAAAGGTAATCTATGCTATAATAAATATCATTTTCATGAAATTCCAAATTAAAAAAGTAGAAATGAAATTATGAAATATTTGAAACATACGATTGCCTTGCTATGTTTTTCCTTTATGGCTTTATTTGTTGTAGTAATGGCTGCGATAAAAATTACAACCTTATTCAGTGGGAGCATTACCATCTTTTATAGTATCCAGCTAGCTCTTGAGGTGTTGCTGAGTCTTGGGATCATCCTCTGGATGAAACGGGAAAAACTTCCGATAACGTTTACCGCTTCAAAATGGAAGTGGTCTTATCTGATTTACTTTTTCCTTATTTTCCTTTTAAATATGATGACGATGTGGATTGCTACAATATTTCAAAACTATATTGTTCCCGCACCAAATGATTTATTACCTAGACTACCAGATTCAGTGTTTTTGAAGGGAACTGGTATAGTAGTTTTTTTGAAATTCGTTCAGTCTATTATGACTGGTCCAATTTTGGAAGAACTACTTTGCCGTGCCTATGTGATGAATGCCTTTTTTAAAAATAGTCGCTTTCATTTAGATGTATTAGTATCAGCTCTGCTTTTTTCAGGGCTTCATCTTGCGTTTGTGTTTCGCGATCCGATCTCCTTCCTGCTCTTTTTTGTTGGAGGGGTATTCTTAGCAGAAATTTATAAAAAACACAGGGATCTACGATTGGTTATCCTCTTGCATGCTTTTTACAACTTTTTACCTTACTGGAAACCAATTTGGATCTTCGTCTACAATTATATCTACTGGCATTTTTTGGTGTGACAAGTCTATTGTTTCAGTAGTAAATCATTTAGAAGTTCTGTTTTGCAGAACTTTTTTTCTCCTCTGGAAATTTGTGATACAATGAAGAGAAAGTATTTCAATGACAGCTCAATTTGTTGGCGGATCATTGGAGAAACTAGGTACGAAGAAGAGGTAGGAATGTTAGAGAAGTGGGAGAATGTGAAAGGGATCATCAAAAAGATGGGGAAAGAGCTATCGGCAGCCTTTGACTGGGCTTTTGATCGTCTCTTTTCAAGGATTCAGCTGACCAATGAACAGTTTATCTATGTGCTCTTGTCTGTCGTTTTTATCGTGGCCAATGCCATCTTATGGGTGCAAAAGTTCCAAGGCTTTCCGATCACCGCAACCGAATGGCCAGAGGTTGTGTACAAGGCAAAAACACCGGCTGATCAGATTCCTCATACAGCGCGGATCATGGCCAATGGAGATCAGCTCTATCATGATTTGGTCTATATGAGCGCGCAAAAAGAAGATGGGACCTATGATTTTCATGAAAATTATGAGTATGTCAAACCCTGGCTACAAAAGGCGGATCTGGTCTTGGGCGATTTTGAGGGAACCATTAACCCCAATTACTATTTGTCAGGTTATCCCCTCTTTAATGCGCCGAGCGAAGTCGTACCAGCCATCAAGGATGCTGGTTATGATGTCATGGATTTGGGACACAACCACATCCTGGATTCAGGTCTAGAAGGGGTCTATTCGACAGCCAAAGCCTTTGAAGATGTAGGCATCACCCCTGTCGGTGTCTACACGCATGAAAAGAGAGGCCAGGCCCCCTTGGTGATCAAGGAAGTGAATGGCATCAAGATTGCTATTCTAGCCTACGCTTATGGGTTTAATGGAATGGAAACGACCCTTACTCCAGAGGAGCAAGCAGATGTCTTGTCTGATCTGGATGAAGAGCGGATGAAGGCGGAGATCCAAAAGGCGGAGCAAGAGGCTGATATTACTATCGTCATGCCCCAGATGGGAATTGAGTACCAGTTGGAGCCAACAGAAGAGCAAAAAGAACTCTACCACAAGATGGTTTCTTGGGGAGCTGATATCGTCTTTGGTGGGCATCCCCATGTTGTAGAGCCTGCTGAAGTGGTCAATAAAGATGGTCAAAACAAGCTTATCATCTACTCGATGGGGAATTTCCTGTCCAATCAGCGTCTGGAAACTATGGGAGATGTGGAGACTGCCCAATGGACAGAGCGAGGGGTCTTGATGGATGTGACCATCGAAAAGGTTGGTCGCAAGACAAAGATCAAGACAGCTACTGCTCATCCAACCTGGGTCAGTCGGACTCCGAAGGGCACCTATTCTCCTGAAGGCTATGACTTGTACAGTACCAGACCTATATCTTGGAAGATTTTATCCAGGGTGGCAAATACCGCAACAAGCTGGATGAGGAGACCAAGGAGAGAGTGGACACGGCCTACCGAGAAATGAAGGAACATGTTCACTTGGACTGGCCTCAGAGTGGAAAGGAATAGAGCATGGAAGGAAATGTGAACTGGATCCCGCTTGGGATCCTAGGATTGATCGTGGTGATTTGGGCAACCAAATTTCTTACGGCCATCCGTCTCAAGCAAAAGCTGAAGAAGGCTTGGGATGGAGCGCCTTTCTTTCGCAAGAAAGATACAGAAGAAAGTTTGATAGACAGCCTGGCTTATCCGTCTAAGGGAAAGACGATCGATAGCCAAGTGGATGATCAGACCTGGCATGATTTGGCTTTGGAAGCGGTCTTTGATCAGCTCAACTATACCCAATCGAGCCTTGGGGCAGAAGCTCTCTATCAAAACATGCGCCTGCTGGAATTCCAGCTTCAGGACCAGCTTCATGACTTAGAAGCCTTCTTTGAAGAGCATCCGGATTTGCGCCTCAAGGTCCAGGTCATTTTCAACCAACTGGGCAAGAAGAACCACAACATGGCGCGTAGCATTGTCGCAAATCCCGGCAAGCGTTATGCAGGTTTGCCCCTCTATCTAGCCTTGGCCTGCCTTCCTATTCTCTGTCTCTTTGCCATCCCCTTTGAGCCAGTCGGGGCCATTACCCTCTTGGTGATCAGTGTGGTCTTTAATATCGTCTTTTCGAGTTTGCGCAATTGGTCCAATAAAATCCGTCTGGACAATGTTAGCTATTTGGTCCGCATCTTTGCTTCGGCAGAACGCTTGAGCCATCTAGCCTTGCCACAACAAGAAGAACTCAAGCAGGCAGTCAAACCCTTTAAGAAAACGCGGATCCTTGCCAGTGTCTTACAGAGTCCAACGGGGACCTCTGAGATGGAAATTATTCTCCTCTACATCAACGTCCTCTTTTTACTCCCGCAGATCGCTCAGGTTTATATTTACAATCAGGTGAAGACTCATCAAAGAGGCCCAGAAGCTTCTGGATCTCCTAGGAGAGATGGAAGTCGCCATTAGTCTCTTGCGCCACAAGCGAGACCTAGAAGTGGTCTGCCAGCCAGTCTTTACGGAAACGGGTGGCATTGAGGGTGAGACGCTCTATCATCCCTTGCTGTCTAATCCGATTGCGAATGATGTGCATTTTCAAAAAAACATGGTCATCAGTGGGGACAATGCGTCCGGGAAATCGACCTATTTGAAAACTGTCGCCATCAATGCCATTCTGGCTCAAGGATTAGGCTTTGCCTATGGTGAAAGATTGGCTCTTCCCTATGGTCATGTCCTAACGGCTATGGATGTGAGTGATGACATTGAAGTTGGAGATAGCTACTTTATCACTGAGAGTAAAGCTATTTTACGTATGATTCAGCATCTGAAAAAGCCTGGCTTTCACTACTTCTTTATTGACGAGCTCTTTAAGGGGACCAATACCATCGAGCGGATCGGATCAGGCCTTGGGATTGTCCGCTGGTTGGCTGCCCAAAACTGCCTCTACATGATCTCCAGTCATGATATTGAGCTGGTCGCAGCCTCCGGTGAAGTCAATGATAATTACCATTTTGACAGTCGCTATGTGGATGGCAAGATCGTCTTTGACTACCAGATTAAGCCAGGGTCAGCTGTGACTAAGAATGCGGTCAATACGCTAGAAAGTCTGCATTATCCAGAGGAGATTACGCAAACAGCCAAGGACTTGATTGACCAGTATGAAGAGACGGGACACTGGTCTTTGAAAGAGATTGAAAAAGAATGAAAATGAACGAAGGAGTTTGTAAATGATCGGTTTAGGGACCTTCTATAATGCCTTAGGGGTCGTATTTGGTGGGCTTTTAGGATTGCTCATCGGTCAACGTTTGTCAGAAGATTTTCATGAGACCCTTCTGAAAGTGACAGGAGTTGCTGTTTTTGTCTTGGGCATCGCAGGGACCTTGGAAAAGATGCTGGTGGTGCATGGAAGTCATGTGGAAAGTCACGGCAGTATGATGCTGATTCTGAGTCTAGTGATCGGGACCGTTATCGGGGAACTCTTGAAGATTGAAGAGGGCTTTGAGCGACTGGGAACTTGGCTAAAGGAAAAGACGGGCAACCAAGGCGATACCAGCTTTGTTGATGCCTTTATGACCACGGCCTTGACCATTTGTATCGGGGCTATGGCGGTGGTCGGAGCCGTCCAGGATGGCCTGACAGGCGACACCTCGACCTTGTTGGCCAAGGCTATTCTCGATATGGTTATCGTTCTGGTCTTGACCGTTTCAAAAGGAAAGGGCGCGATCTTTGCGGTGGTTCCACTCGTGATCCTTCAGGGTTTGATCACGCTGTTGGCCCATTTGATCGCACCGATCATGACTCCCACAAGCCCTTTCGAATCTGTCACTAGTTGGCTCCAGCCTCATTCTCTGTGTAGGGATCAATCTCATCTGGGGCAATCGAATCAAGGTCGCCAATCTCCTTCCAGCAGTGCTGATTGCCATTATTTGGGCCTTTGTTGGCTAAAAAATAGAAGCTAACCAGGAGCTTCAGATTTAAGACAAAGTCATATCAAAAACTTTCCTTAGGTGAGTACGGACGTCAGCGAACTTCGTAGAAGTTCCATGACTAATTATTGAGCCCCTTCGCTCTTTAATTTCTGGGCTCAGGCTAAAACAGTTTCCCAAACTGTTTTACTCTCAATAATTCCGAGTGCCTGAAACGTATTGTTTCAGGCACTTTTCTCACAGCGGAAAGTTTTTGTATTTTCTTGATTCATTCTAAAAATAGGAACTCATTTTTACTTACTTTTAGAATCGATTAACATATTTTACTTTAAAATAGTTTGTCTCATTCTAAAGTTAACCGGTAAAGACTGGTTAGCTTTTTTGCTTGTCCCTTGTAGTCTTGTTAGAAAAATGAAGGTGCTCCGGAAAAAAGGAGGGACATTTATCTTTTTGCAAATACGGGAATTCATTTATGGAAAACCTGATTTTTGGTATGATAGTCGTAATTTCGAATAGGGAGGTTGGAGTCGCCATGAGTGATTTGAATCAGACAGTTGAATTTATTAAAGAAATCGAGAAATTAAAGTCAGTAACAAGGTTTAATAGAACCCTTGATGGACGGTTTGAAAATAGTGCCGAGCATTCTTGGCAGGGTGCGATAGCTGCGATGGTTCTTCAGGATTATTATCCTGAAAAATTGAATATGGAAAAGGTCATGTTTCTCTGTTACTGATCCATGATTTAGGTGAGATTTATGCTGGAGATACTTGGGTATTTGATGATGAAAAAAAGCTTCATGCTCATGATAGAGAGCTAGAATCTATAGAAAAAACAATGAGCCTCCTTCCAGAAGCAACATATTTGAATATGAAAAATTCGTGGTTGGAGTTTGAAAAAGGGCAGAGTCCTGAGGCAAGATATGCAAGAGTGATTGATGCATTGGTACCACTGATCAATCACTTGGAAGTGTCAGAAGTAAATTATAATCCTGATCATATCCGCTCAGAGATGGTATTAGAAAAGAAAAAATTTATAAAAAGTGAGTCCAAAGCGTTATGGAAACTGACGGAAGAGTTGGTTCAGGAAAGTGTAGAAAAGGGATTATATTTATGAGATCACTTGGTCATCAGTAGCAACTTTCAGACTAAAAGTAAAGCCACCTGTTTTCACGGGTGGTTTTGACTTGCTTGATCTGTGGTATAATGGGAAACAGATAGTTTGCACCCTATGAAAGGGAAAAGGTTAGATTG